>Ga0134128_10001629_pt1 | contig 28538 bp, 24 predicted proteins | sample KB31754_FD_96462 | JGI IMG/M metagenome (GOLD analysis project Ga0134128, IMG submission 96462) | Terrestrial soil microbial communities with excess Nitrogen fertilizer from Kellogg Biological Station, Michigan, USA - KB3-175-4 | ecosystem: Environmental > Terrestrial > Soil > Unclassified ... | reverse complement strand
GCATTCGACGCCGGTCGTCGTGCTCGCGCACATTCCGCTGTGGACGATCTGGGAGCCGTGGGGATGGGGAACGGCCGATTCGGCGGAAGCGATCGCGCTGTTGCGTCCGTACGGCTCCGTCACCGTGCTGAACGGCCATATCCACCAGGTGCTGCAAAAGGTCGAAGGCAACGTGGCGCTGCATACGGCGATGTCGCTCGCGTATCCGCTGCCGACGCCAGGGCAGGCGGGCATCGGGGAGCCCGGCCCGGTGACGGTCGCGTCGGCCGAGCTCGGCAAGCTCCTCGGCACGCGGCAGGTGAGCGTCGTGCGCGGCCGCCACGAGCTCGCGCTCGTCGACACGCCGCTCGATCGCGCCTGACCTCGCGAACGGAGACGACGATGACGACACGTCTTTCACGCGCCGCCACCGGCACAGCGCTCACCATGCTCGTGGCGATTGCATTGGCCGGTGCGACGCTCGCCCGCGCGGCGGAACCCTCGCAGGTCACCATCACGAAATTCGCGTTCGCGCCGAAGGAGATCACCGTTGCGCCCGGCACGAAGGTCGTATGGACGAACAAGGACGAGACGCCACACACGGTCGCGAGCGGCGACAAGTCGTTCGCGTCGAAAGGCCTCGACACCGGTGACACGTACGAGCACACGTTCGACCGCGAGGGCGACTTCGCGTACATCTGCACGGTGCACCCGTTCATGACGGGTGTCGTGCACGTGAAAAAGCCGTAGCAGGTTACGACGCCAGCGCGTCGATCACCGTCTGCCGCTGCAGCACCTCGGGCAGCACCAGCGGCTGCCGGCCGTTGCGATAGATCACGTACGCCGGCACGCCGCTGCGCCCGAGCGCGGCAAGCGCCTCGCTGATCGCGGCGTCGCGCCGTGTCCAGTCGGCGCGCACGAGCGCGACACCGGCGCGCGCGAACGCGTCGCGAACGCTCGCGTCGTTCAGCACGAGCCGCTCGTTGACCTGGCAGGTGATGCACCACGCGGCGGTGAAGTCGACGAACACCGGATGTCCCGCGGCGGTGAGCTCCGCGACGCGCGCCGCGGAATAGGGCTCCCAGCCGCTCGCCGCTTGCGGGCGCGGAGCGCCATCGGCGCTTCGCATGCCCGCGAAGAGCGGCCATGCGACGAGCGCAGCCGCCAGCGCGCCGATCACCGCGACGCCGCTCCATGCGCGATGCGAAGCGGAGCGCCATGTCCGCCACGCCCACAACGCGAACGCGACCAGCACCAGCGCGACGCCGATCCGGATGACCGCGTCGTTGCCGACCTGCGCGGCGAGAACCCAGACGAGCCACGCGACCGTTGCGTACAGCGGAAACGCGAGCAGCTGCTTCAAGCGCACCATCCACGGTCCGGGTCGCGGCAGCGTGCGCCGCCAGTTCGGAAACCACGCGAGCAGACAGTACGGCAGCGCCATGCCGACGCCCAGCGCGACGAACACGCCGAGCGTGACCTGCGCGCGCTCGCCGAGCGCGTAACCGAGCGCGGCGCCCATGAACGGCGCGGTGCAGGGCGATGCGATCGCGACCGCGAGCACGCCCGATGCGAACGCATTGACGTGCCGGTTCGCGTGCGACCACGATGCGACGCCGCCCGGCACGAGCGCGCCGAACTCGAAGACGCCGGACAGGTTCAACGCCATCACGAAGAACAGGATCGCGAGCGACGCGACGACGGCCGGCGACTGGAGCTGAAAGCCCCAGCCAAGCTCTTCTCCCGCCGAACGAAGGCCCGCGAGCGCGACGCCGAGCGCCGCGAACGCCAGCACGACGCCGCCGGCGAACGCGATCGCCTCGTGGCGGGATGCACGCCGATCGGTCCCGTGCGACGTGGCGAGACCGAGCGCCTTGAGCGACAGGATCGGGAACACGCACGGCATCAGATTCAGCAGCAGACCGCCGACGAACGCGAAGCCGATCGCGATCGGCAGCGACAGCGTCGCTGCGCTCGACCCCTGCGACTGCACGGCGACGAGTGAAGGCGGGGATGCCAATGCGGGCTTGGGCCCGGCGAGCGGCGTGCCGACGATCGGCACGTCGAGCGCGACGGCTTCGACGCTGCCGCCGAAACCCTTCTGGGCGCGCAGCACGCCTTTCAGCGCGCCGAAGTCGCCGGCGAGCTCGTGCGAAACGGGAAGCTGCAGCGCATAGCGTCCGTCCGCCGGCGGAAGCTGCGTCTGCGGTGCCGACGGCTCGATACGGCGCTCGTCGTCGGCGAAGAATTGCAGCCGCCCTGGATCCCTCGCGTTCGCAGCCGGCGTCAGCGTCAGCGTGACGATCGAGCCGGATGCGCTGGCTCGCGCCTGCCATCCGGCGGGGAGCGCCCCCGGCAACGCGGCGCGCGTCGCGGCGATCGCGTCGTGCCAGCGCGACGGCTCGGCGCTCGCGGCAACGGGCAGCGCGAGCGAGAGATCGGCACCCTCCGGAATGCACGTTTCCTTGCAGACGAGCCAGTCGGCGTGCGCGGCGAGCGTCGCGGTCGTTCCGGGCGCCGCGCTTGCAGGCACCGTGAGCGGCACGAGGTGCAGGACGTCGCCTTCGTAACCGTAGTTCATCAGCGGGCCGGCCGGCAGCGCACGCGGCGCGGGCCATTCGATGTCGCCGGCTGCATAGCCGGGAGGCAGGCGCCATTCGAGCGTCGTCGGCAAGCCGGACTCGCCGGGATTGCGCCAGTACGTGTGCCACCCGGGATCGATCGCGAAGCGCAGCGCGACCGTCGTCGTCTTGCCGGGCACGAGCGCCGTCTGATCGGCGACAAGCTCCGCTTCGACGTGTCCCGGCTTCGCGGAAGCGGCGCACACGCCGCCGCTCGTCGCGATCGCGACCAGAAATGCGACCAGCAATCCCGAAAGTCGGCCGAGCGAGCGCATCGAAAAAAGGCGAAGGGAACCCATCATTGTGCCACCGTCCCGATCCGTCCCGGCCGATCTCGTGCCGGCCGGTATAATCAATGACTTAAGCCAGAACAGCGCGGATGCTCCGCGCATTCCACCTTCTCGCCATGAAGCCGTTCACGCCCGCCGCCATCGAGAGCGCGGCCCAGGCAGCCTGGAAAGCGGGCGACGTTTACCGGGCCGTCGAGAACGATCCGCGCTTTCGCCGCGGCAAGTACTACTGCGTGTCGATGCTGCCGTATCCGTCCGGCAAGCTGCACATGGGTCACGTGCGCAACTACACGATCAACGACATGATGTACCGCCAGCTTCGCATGCGCGGCTACAACGTGCTGATGCCGATGGGCTGGGACGCGTTCGGACTCCCCGCCGAGAACGCGGCGATGAAGAGCGGCGAGGCGCCCGCGCGCTGGACCCACGACAACATCGCCTACATGAAGAAGCAGCTCCAGGCGATGGGCTTCGCGATCGACTGGTCGCGCGAGTTCGCCACCTGCGACCCGGCGTACTACCGCTGGAACCAGTGGTTCTTCCTGAAGATGCTCGAGGCCGGCATCGCGTACCGGAAGAGCGGGACGGTGAACTGGGATCCCGTCGATCAGACGGTGCTCGCGAACGAGCAGGTGATCGACGGCCGCGGCTGGCGCTCCGGTGCGCCCGTCGAGAAGCGCGAGATCCCGATGTATTACCTGCGGATCACCGAGTACGCCGACGAGTTGCTCGCCGAACTCGCGCAGATGCCCGGCTGGCCCGAGCGCGTCAGGACGATGCAGGCGAACTGGATCGGCAAGAGCGACGGCGTCCGCTTCGCGTTCACGCACGAGATCCGCGACGATTCGAGCGCACTGATCGGGGATGGCCGTCTCTACGTGTTCACGACGCGCGCCGACACGATCATGGGCGTCACCTTCTGCGCCGTTGCCGCCGAGCATCCGCTCGCGACGCACGCCGCGCGGAACGACCCGAGGCTCGCCGCGTTCATCGACGAATGCAAACGCGGCTCGGTCGCGGAGGCCGATCTCGCGACGATGGAAAAGAAGGGGATGCCGACCGGGCTCGCTGTCACGCATCCGCTGACCGGCGGGAACGTCGACGTCTGGGTCGGCAATTACGTGCTGATGGGCTATGGTGACGGTGCGGTGATGGGCGTGCCCGGACACGACGAGCGCGACTTCGAGTTCGCGAAAAAGTATGGTCTGCCGATCCGGCAGGTGATCGCGCCCGCGGACCCCGCTGCATTCCCGCCGTTCACCACGGAACGCTGGCAGCCGTGGTACGCCGACAAGACGATCGGCGTTTGCGTGAACTCCGGCGCGTACGACGGGCTCGCATACCAGGCCGCCGTCGACACGATTGCGGGCGATCTCGCCGCGAAGGGCCTCGGCGAGAAGCGCACGACGTACCGGCTGCGCGACTGGGGCATCTCGCGCCAGCGCTACTGGGGCACGCCGATCCCGATCGTCCACTGCGAGCATTGCGGTGAAGTGCCGGTGCCCGAGGTCGATCTTCCGGTCGTGCTGCCCGAGGATTGCGTGCCCGACGGCAGCGGCAATCCGCTGAACCGCCGCGACGATTTCCTGAACGTCCCCTGCCCGCGCTGCAAGGCGCCGGCGCGACGCGAGACGGACACGATGGACACGTTCGTCGACTCGTCGTGGTACTTCATGCGCTACACGTGCCCGGACGCCGCGACGATGATCGACGCGCGCGACGCGTACTGGATGCCGATGGACCAGTACATCGGCGGCATCACGCACGCGATCCTGCACCTGCTCTATGCGCGGTTCTGGACGAAGGTGATGCGCGACTTCGGCATGGTCGGCTACAACGAGCCGTTCACGCGTCTGCTTACGCAGGGCATGGTGCTCGCGCACGCGTTCTTCCGCCGCACCGAGAAGGGCGGCATCGACTACGTTCCGCCGTCCGACGTCGAGATCGCGCGCGACGCGAGCGGTGCCATTACCGGCGGCCGCTCGAAGCTCGACGGGCAGCCGGTCGAGTACGACGGCCTCGGCACGATGTCGAAGTCGAAGCTGAACGGCGTCGATCCGCAGGAAATGATCGATCGCTATGGCGCCGACGCCGCGCGGCTCTTCGTGATGTTCGCGAGCCCGCCCGAGCATACGATCGAATGGTCGGACACCGGCGTCGAGGGCGCGCACCGCTTCCTTAAGCGGTTGTGGAACCACGCGCAGGCCCAGCGCGACGTGATCGCGTCGACGCACGGCGATTTCGACTGGCGCGACGCGGCCGACGCCGTGAAGTCTGCCCGCCGCGACATTCACGCCGCGCTTTCGCAGGCCGATTACGATTACGAGCGCATCCAGTACAACACGGTCGTCTCCGCCGGCATGAAAATGCTGAACACGCTCGAGGGCGTGCCGGCCGACGCCGCGGGCGCGGCCGCGCTCGCGCGTGAAGGCTTGTCGATCCTGTTGCGCGTGCTCTACCCGGTCGTCCCGCACATGACGTGGGCGCTCTGGCGCGACCTCGCCTTCGCCGACGAGCACGGCGACCTGATCGACGCGCCGTGGCCCGCCGTCGACGACAAGGCGCTCGCGCGCGACGAGGTCGAGCTCGTGCTGCAGGTGAACGGCAAGCTGCGCGGCAAGCTCGTCGTGCCGGCGACGGCCGATCGCGCCACGATCGAGACGGCGGCGCGCGGCGCCCCCGAGGTCGAGCGCTACGGTAACGGCAATCCCGTGCGCAAGGTGGTCGTGGTGCCGGGCAGGCTCGTCAACGTGGTCGTCTAGCAGGAACCGCGAAACGTGCTCAACGCGATGTCGGTCATGCGGTTCGCGCGCTCGCTCGTCGCGGCGATCATTGTCGTATGTGCGCTTGCCGCGTGCGGCTTTCACCTCCGCGGCGAAGCGACGTACGCGTTCTCGTCGATCTACGTCAACGCGCCGGGTGCGCCGCTGCTCGCAGCCGAGATGAAGCGCGCGCTCAACGCGACCGGCAGCGCGAAGACCGTCGACGATCCGAAGCAGGCGCAGGTCGTCCTCGACATTCCGCTCGTCGCCGACGACAAGGAGGTGCTGTCGATCTCGGGCGCCGGCGCCGTCGAGGAATACGCGCTGATCAAGCGCGTGAGCTTCCGGCTGCACGATCCGCTCGGCAACGACTGGCTGCCGGCCGGCGAGATCCAGCTTCGCCGCAGCTACACGTTCAGCGAAAGCCAGGTGCTCGCGCGCGGCACGCAGGAGGAGCGGCTGCTGAAGGAAATGCAGACCGACGCGGTCCAGCAGCTCATCCGAAGGCTGCAGGCGGCGAAAATGCCCGCGTAGCCGCCATGCAATTGCGCGCGCACGAGCTCGACGCGCATCTCGCGCAGACGCTGAAGCCGCTTTATGTCGTCCACGGCGACGAGCCGCTCGCCGCGATCGAAGCGGCCGACGCGATCCGGGCCGCGGCGCGGCGCGCGGGCTGCGACGAGCGCGATGTGTTCATCGTCGAGCAGCATTTCCGCTGGGACGCGTTCGTCGCCGCGAATGCGAACCTCGGCCTCTTCGCATCGCGCAAGCTGATCGACGTGCGGATTCCGTCCGGCAAGCCGGGAATCGAAGGCGCCGCGGCGCTCGAGCGGCACGCGCGAAAGCTGCCGCCCGACAACATCACGCTGATCTCGCTGCCGCGCGTCGACCGCACGACGCAGACGTCGGCGTGGTTCACCGCGCTCGCCGAATCCGGCGTCCTCGTGGCCGTCGCGCCCATCGAGCGCGGCGCGCTGCCGCAATGGATCGCCGGGCGCCTGGCGCGAAACGCGCAGCGCGCGTCGGCCGACACGCTCGCGTTCCTCGCCGAGCGTTGCGAAGGCAACCTGCTCGCCGCGCGGCAGGAGATCGAGAAGCTCGCGCTGTTGCTTCCTTCGGGACCACTCGCGCACGAAGACGTCGAGCGCGCCGTCGCGAACGTCGCGCGCTACGACGTCCAGGAGCTGTCGGAGGCATGGCTGCGCGGCGACGCGTCACGGGCACTGCGCGTCGTCGACGGGCTTCGCAGCGAAGGCGAGCCGATCACGCTCGTCGCCTGGCAACTGGGCGAGGACCTGCACGCGCTGTCCGCCGTTCACGAAGCGATGCGCAACGGCGTGTCGGCCGGCAACGCGGTCCGTAACGCCCGCGTCTGGGGCAAGCGGCAGGCGGCGCTCGAGCGCGCCGTGCGGCGCATCGATCCACCGCGCGTGCTGCAGCTCCTCGCATCGCTTGCGAGGCTCGACGCGCTCGCGAAGGGACTGGGCCCTGGCGAGCCTTGGGATGCGCTCGTCGCGATCGCGCTCGAGCTCTGCGATCGACGCGCGCCGGTCGAGCTCTGAACGCGTCCGCGGAAGCCGAGCCGTCGCGCGCGCTCGTCGTGACGACGATGCTGCTCGGCGCGGTCTCGACGATCCTGTCGGCGACGATCGTCAACGTCGCGTTCCCGGCGCTGATCGACGAATTCCACGTCGGCCACGACGAGCTCCAGTGGATCGCGGCCGGCTACCTGGCGGCGATGACGGCGACGATGCTCGCCACCGCGTGGCTCGTGCAGACGCTTGGCGAGCGCGCGGCCTTCGTCGGCATGCTCGCGCTGTTCCTCGGCGCATCGTTGCTCGCCGCGGCGAGCTGGAGCACGCATGCGCTGATCGTCGCGCGCGTGATCCAGGGCGGCGCGGCCGGCGTTCTGCAGCCGCTCGCGATGATCGTGCTGTTCCGCGTGTTTCCAATCGAGGAGCGCGGCCACGCGATGGCGCTGTACGGATTCGGCATCGTGCTCGCACCGGCGATCGGGCCGGCGATCGGCGGCATGCTGCTCGACGCATTCGGGTGGCGCTCGATCTTCCTGCTCACCATACCCTCGAGCATCGCGGGCATCGTGCTCGGGATCCGGACGCTGCCGGGCGCGACGCGCGCGGCGTCGCTGCGCTTCGACGCCGTCGGCTGGCTGCTGCTGGCCGCATCGCTGGTCGCGCTTCTGAACGTTCCGGTCGTCGGACATCGCCAGGGGTTCGCATCGGCGGACGTGCTGGGGCTGATCGTCGCGAGCGTCGCGCTCGCCACGGCCTTCATCGGATGGGAGCGGCGAACGCGATCGCCGCTTCTGCCGATCGCGCTGTTCCGGCACCGGCCTTTCGTCGGCGCGTCGATCGTCGCGTTCGCCTACGGCATCGGGCTCTTCGGCAGCACATATCTGGTGCCGGTGTTCGCGCAGCAGATCGCGCACTACGACGCGACCGACGCCGGCTGGCTGCTGATGCCGCCCGGTGTTGCGCTCGCGATCGCGATCGTCGCCGGCGGCCGCCTGTCGGATCGGATGCATCCTGCGCCGATCATCATCGCCGGTCTCGCGCTTTTCGCATTGTCGAGCCTGCTGCTTGCGTTCGCGGGTGCGGCGACCGGCTTCGTGCTGCTCGCGCTGTGGCTCGTGATCGGACGCGTCGGACTCGGGATGCTGATCCCGGCGCTGAACGTCGCCGCGGTGCAGTCGCTTTCCGGCGCCGAGCTCGCCTATGCGTCGGCGGCGGTCAACTTCGTCCGTCAGCTGGGCGGCGCGATCGGCGTCAACCTGCTCGCCGTCGTGCTCGAGTGGCGCCTCGGCGCCACGGCCGCGAACCCGGCGCGGGCCTTCCACGAATGCTTCGCGATTGTTACGCTCGCGTTTGCCCTCGCGATCGTCCCCGCGTGGTTCATCAGGACGCGAGCCGAAGATACGTGAAAAGTGCGGCCGGGGAGGCCCGAACGAAGGAGGAACGAGCGATGTATCGGAAGATCCTGGTCGCATTCGACGGCTCGCCCGAAAGCCGCCTCGCCGTCGAGGAGTGCTCGCATCTGATGCAGGTTTCCGGCCGGGAGATCCACCTGGTCTGCGTGCTGCACGATCCGTCGCCCTACCTGCTCGCCGGCGAATTCGTGCCCGAGCCGGCGCTCGCGATCGACCGCTCGCGGATGCAGGCCGATCTCGACGAGGCGGCCGCGCAGCTCACGGGCCGCGGCTTTGGCGTGACGACGCACCTCGAGGATGGCGAGCCCGTCGACGTCATCGCGCGGATGGTCGAATCGCTCGGGATCGACCTCGTCATCGTCGGGCATCGCCGCACCAAGAAGTTCGCGCTTCGCTGGTGGCGCGGCTCGGTCGATTCGATGCTGGTCGAGCGCGTGCATTGCAGCATCCTCGTCGCCGGCGACCGCGCGGCACCGCCGCAGTAGCCCGGCGCGTTCACTGCGCGTCGCCGGCAATCGCGTCGAGCGTCGCGAGCGCTGCGATCGCCGCCGTTTCGGCGCGAAGCACACGGCGTCCGAGGTGCACGGCGAGCGCGCCACGTGCGGTCGCGCGGTGCACTTCCTCGGGCGCGAATCCGCCCTCCGGTCCGACCGCGATCGCGCGCGGCGCGTCGATGCGCGACGAAGCCGCGAGCGAGCGCGACGCATCCGCATCGAGGATGGCGGTGTGCGCGTCCGCGTGCGCGTCGAGCCATGCCGAAAGCTCCATGATGCCCGCCACATCGGGTATGCGGTTGCGCCCACATTGCTCGCACGCGGCGATCGCGATCTTTCGCCAATGCGCGACGCGGCGCTCGGCGCGCTCGCTCGCGATGCTTTGGCTTCGCGCCGCACGGGCGACGACGATCGCCGTCGCACCGAGCTCGACCGCCTTGCGCACGACCAGGTCCATCATGTCGGCTGCGATCAGCGACTGCACGAGGACGACCGGGTGCGGACTTTCGCGCTCGATCGCGTCGTGGCGCGCGACGCGGATGACGATGTCGCGGCGATCGGCGCGCACGATCGTCGACACGTACTCGCCGCCGTTGCCGGTGAAGAGCGTCAACGCATCGCCGCTGCGCATCCGCAGCGCCTGTGCGATGTGCCGCGCGGCCGGCGGCGGCAGCGGGTAGTCGTCGCCTGCTGCGAGCGACGGGACGTCGTCGCCGACGTAGATGCGGGGCGTCATCGCGCGAGGTGCATGGCAGGGTGCTACGATTGTTGCACGCTTGCGACAACGCGACGTCGCCGAAGGAAATCGACATGGCACAACGACCGGCATCGCCGGTAACGCTCGGCTGGCCCGCCGCCTGGTTCGATCTGCCGGGCATCGACGGCCGCCGGCACACGCCGGACTCCGCGCGCGGCGAGCGCGGACTCGTCGTGATGTTCCTCGCGAACCACTGCCCGTACGTGCGGGCAGTCGCCGCGAAAATCGCGCGCGACACCGACGCGCTCGCCGCCGTCGGGATCGGCAGCATCGCGATCATGAGCAACGACGCCGCGACGTACCCGGAGGACTCGTTCGACAACATGAAGCGCTTCGCAGCCGAGCATCGCTTCGGCTTTCCGTACGTGATCGACGAATCGCAGGAAGTCGCGCGCGCGTACGATGCGGTCTGCACGCCGGAGTTCTTCGGGTTCGACGCGGACCTGACGCTCGCCTATCGCGGCCGCCTCGACGCGTCGGGACGCTCGCCCGATCCCGATGCCCGGCGCGAACTCTACGAGGCGATGGTTCAGGTCGCGCGGACGGGTCGCGCGCCGGTCGAGCAGGTGCCCGCGATCGGGTGCTCGATCAAGTGGCGGGGCTGACGGCCAGGAACTTCCGCAACGCGTCCAGCACCTCGTCCGGCCGCTCGGTCATCATCGAGTGGCCGGTGTCCGGCAACGTCACCGTCCGTACGTCGGCCAGCGCGTCGATCAGTGCCTTCGCATTGCGCGGCGGCGCCATGACGTCGCGCGCAGCGAGGATGACGAGCGTCGTGCAGGAAACCCGTTTCGCGGCTTCGACGCCGTTCGCATACGCGTTGCACGCGGCGAGGTCCGTCGCGAGCACGCCGTCCGGCGTGCGTTCCATCAGCCGCATCGCGTTGCCGAGCATCCAGACGCCGGGAAGGCGATTGCCGCCGGATAGCTGGCTCGCCGGCGCGAACGACCAGCCGTTGATGAGCTCGTAGGCGACGTGGTCGTTCGCCGCGGCCGCCGCGAGCAGGTCCGCGCTGACCGGCATCGGCACGGACGGTCCGAGCAGTGCGAGCCGCGCGATCTGCTCCGGATGGCGCGATGCGCATTCGAGCGCCGCCAAAGCACCGAGCGAATGCCCGACGAGGCTCGTCTCGCGCACGCCGAGCGCGTCGATCACGTCGTGCAGCCAGTCGGCGAGCGCCTCGACACTCGCCGGCGGATCGCCCGCCGAGCGGCCGTGACCCGGAAGGTCCAGCGCGACGGCGTTCATGCCGTGCCACGCGAAATAACGCGATTGGAGCGCGAACACGCCGTGATCGTTGGCGGCGCCGTGCACGAACAGAACGGTCGGCCGCTGCCCGTCGAACGGCCGCGTGCCGGTGTACGCGTAGACCGCTCGACCGCCGACGTCGAACTGCATCAGCCCTTGCTCGCGGCCGCGAGCGCGCGCGACAGGTCGTCGATCAGGTCGGCGCGATCCTCGAGCCCAATCGAAAGCCGGATCGTTCCCTCGGTGATGCCCGCGCGCCGCAGATCGTCGTCGGACATTCGGAAGTGCGTCGTCGAGGCGGGATGGATCACGAGCGATTTCGCATCGCCGACGTTCGCGAGATGCGAGAAAAGCCGCAACGCCTCGATGAAGCGGCGTCCCTGCTCGCGAGTGCCGCGCAGGTTGAAGCTGAAGACCGCCCCGGAGCCGCGCGGCAGCAGTCGCGACGCGAGCGCGTTGTCCGGATGCGTCGGCAATTCGGGATAGCCGACGTCGGAGACGAACGGATGCTCGCGCAGGAAGCCGGCGATCGCGCGCGTGTTCTCGACGTGGCGGGCCATGCGCACCGGCAGCGTTTCGATGCCCTGCAGGATGTGGAACGCCGTCATCGGCGCCATGCAGGCGCCGAAATCGCGTATCCCTTCGCGGCGTGCGCGCAGGAGGAAACCCGCGGTGCTCGATTCCTCGGCGAACACCATGTCGTGGAAACCCGCGTAAGGCTCGGTCAGCGTCGGAAACTTTTCGCGCACGCCGTCGGCGTTCCAGTCGAACCTCCCGGAATCGACGAGCAGGCCGCCGATGACCGTCCCGTGGCCCGACAGGAACTTGGTCGCCGAGTGCATGACGAGATCGGCGCCGTGCTCGAACGGCCGCATCAGCCACGGTGTCGTGAACGTCGAGTCGACGAGCAGCGGCAGCCCGTGCGCGTGCGCGAGATCGGCGACGCGCGGAACGTCGAGCACCTCGAGCCCCGGATTGCCGAGCGTCTCGCCGAACAGGAGCCGGGTCTGCGGACCGATCGCTCGCGCCCACGCGTCGAGATCGCGTGGATCGACGAACGTCGTCGCAATGCCGAAGCGCGGCAGCGTGTAATCGAGCAGGTTGTGCGAGCCGCCGTAGAGCGAGCGCGAAGCGACGATGTGCGAGCCCGCCGACATCAGCGTCACGATCGCGAGATGCAGCGCGGCCTGGCCGCTCGCCGTCGCGATGGCGCCGATGCCGCCTTCGAGCGCGGCGATCCGTTCCTCGAGCACCGCGCAGGTCGGATTCGACAGCCGCGAATAGACGTGACCCGCGCGCTCCATGTTGAAGAGCGCCGCCGCGTGATCGGTGTCCGGAAACACGAACGACGTCGTCTGGTAGATGGGCGTCGCACGCGCGCCGGTCGCCGGATCGGGCCGCGACCCGGCGTGCAGCGACAGCGTGTCGAAGCGATGCGCTTTGGGACGGGTCGTCACTTCGCGGCGGGCGCGATCGCGAGCGACTGGTGCGGGGTCCGCGACGCCGGAGGAAAGCGCTCCGGCCGGTGATCGGGAATGAAGCCGTCGCGGTTGGGCATCACGACCTTCGGCAGCGTGTCCGCGCTCATGATCGCGTCTTCCGAGACGATGTTCGCCTGCGACAGGATGTACGCGGTGAGCGCGTAGACCTGGTCGTCGGTGAGACTCCCGGGCGCGCTCATCGGCATCGCGCGCTTGATGTAGTCGAACAGCGTCGTCGCGTAGGGCCAATAGCTTTCGACCGTCTTCACCGGCGCCTTCTTCGGATCGTCGTTGACGAGCGAGCCGCGGCCGCCGATCAACCGATCGCCGATGCCGCCCGTGAGCTTCTCGCCGTGACACGACGCGCATTGCTGCTGGTAGACCGACTTGCCTTCGAGGACGGAGCCCGAGCCCTGCGGCAGTCCGCGCCCGTCGGGAAGCGGCGAGACGAAATGGCCGAGCTCGGCCTCCGACGGCCGCGTGCCGAATCCGTACGTCGGCTCGCGCGCGTCGGTGGCAAGCGCGCTCGTCGCAAGCATCGACAGTGCGAGCGCGACGACGGTCTCAGTAATGGTGAACATTGGTCACCTTGCCGTCGGCGGCGACGTGCCAGCTCTGGATCGCATTCAGGTGATAGATCGAACCGAGCGGGCCGTTCAGGCCGCGCACGGCGATCAATTGCCCGAGCGTCGGCTGCACGTAGCCGGTCTCGTCGACGCAGCGGCTTTGCAGGATCGCCTCGCCGCCATCCCATTTCCACGGCAAGCGGAAGCGCGTGTGACAGATCGGCAGGACCGGCGATTGCAGCTTCGCGGCGCGCCAAGTGCGGCCGCCGTCGGTCGAAACATCGACGCGCTGGATCGCGCCGCGCCCGGACCATGCGAGCCCGGTGATCTCGTAGAAGCCGGGGCCGTCGAGCGTCATCTCGCCCGACGGCGACGTGATCACCGACTTCGCTTCCATCACGAGCGAGAACTGCACGGCCTTGCCGTCGGGAAGGAGGTCGGTGTACTTCGACGTCTCCTCGCGCGTCATGAACGGCGTGTCGGATACCTCGATCCTGCGCAACCACTTGATGTTGATGTTGCCTTCGCAGCCCGGCACCATCAGTCGCAGCGGATGGCCCTGCTCGGGGCGGATCGCCTCGCCGTTCTGCCCATAGGCGAGAAAACAGTCCTTCATCGCCTTGTCGATCGGGATGCTGCGCGTCATCGCCGCCGCATCGCCGCCCTCGGCGAGGAGCCACTTCGCGCCGTGCGCGAGGCCCGCCTCGTTCAGGATCGTCGACAGCGGAACGCCGGTCCACTCGGAGGTCGACGTGAGGCCGTGCGTGAACTGCACCGTGCGCATGGTCGGCTTCGACCACTCGGTCAGGCCGTTGCCCGAGCACTCGATGAACATCATGCGCGAGATCGACGGGAATCGCCGCAGATCGTGCATCGAGTACTTGCGCGGCTCCTGAACCATCCCGTGCACGTACAGCGAATGCCTGGCGGGATCGATCACCGCGGTCCCGCCGTGGCTGCGCTCGAAATGCAGTCCCGACGGCGTCACGATGCCGACGCCCGCTTCGAGCGGCGTCATCGTCCACGACGAGAGCGGCGTCGGGGTCTTGAAGCGGCGCCGCACTTCGGTCTCGAACTGCGATCGCGTGCCGTAGCTTTCGTCCGCCAACGGATAGCCGGGCGTCTTCGTCGCATCGGGCGGGACGTCGTGCGCTGCCGCGCCGGGCGGAGCCTGCGCCGGTGCAGCGCGCGCAAGCGCGATGCCGCTAACGGCCGCCGCCGAGCGCAGCACGAAGCGGCGTCGATCGCCACGGAAGAACGGTGACGCCGGATCGCGGCGCTTCACGGCGAGATCGTGTGCTTCACGATCGAGACGCGCGCGCAGTTCGTCGTCCTGCCCCTTCATCGATCGCCTCAAGCGGCCGTGCCGGCCGGTGTCGCATTTTCCGCCGATCGTGCTCGGCCAGGCAAGGCGTCTGGATAGAGTGTTCCGAGCACGTCGAGCGCGATCGCGGCGAGCGCTTCCTTCACCGCGTGCGCGATCGCCTCCACGTCGCACGGCTCGACGCCGCGCGCAGCGAGGATCGGGTCGAGGCGTGGTGCGCGGTTTGCCGCGGCGGCGACCGCCTCGCGCCAGAACGACGGGTACTCGCTCGCCGCAAAGTCGCCGCGTCCGCGACCATAGTGCGCGACGGCGAGATAGCGAAGAACGGCGCCGGGGATCAGCGAGCGGAGGAATGCGTCGCTCCAGCCGACGATCGACGCGCGCTTGCCGCGCACGAGGTTGAAGCCGCGCGCGAGCCCTGCCCCGCCGACCGCGCCGACGACGCCGCCGGCGAGAAGTCCCGCGCCGAACGTGAGACCCCCGGACGCGAGGTCCGCCGCGAGTCCCGTCAGGGCGCCCGACACGAACCCGCCGATCACCGCCGCTTTGCGCTCGTCGAGCGGCGCGTCGGTCTTGAGGTGCTCCGCGAGCCGAACGGTCACTTCGTCGGCCGCATGGCCGCCGAGGCGATGAATCTCGATCAGCCGCTCGGTACTCTGCTGGATGTCGTCGTCGAGACGCATCGCGAGGTCGCGCATCGCCGTTTGCTTCGTGCGGTCGATGCGCCGGCGCGAAAGGCCGATCGCTCTGCCGACGTCACCCAGCGTGGCGCCGACGGCCGTGTTGGGTAGCGTCACGCGCGCGCAAGCCGCACGGGCGATCGGCTGCGCCAGCGCCGCCATCGCCGCATCGAACTGCGCGTCGCGCTCCGTCCGCCACGCGGCGGCGAGCCGCGCGAATGCGGCTCGCTTGCCTGGCGGCAGCGTGCGCGCGACCGCACGCAGCAGCACGCCTTCCTGCACCCAGCACCGCGCGAACGCGTCGAGCGACAGCACGTCGTCGACGTACGGATGCTCGCCGATCGCATTGCGCCAGCGCGCGACGTCGGCCGCTTCCTCGCTCGCGGGGCGCGGGCGGCCGGTCTGATTCAGCAGCACGATCACCGGCTTGCCGATCCATTCGAGGATCGCGAGCTCGGGCGCGACGTAGCCCGCGTCGGCCGGCGACTCCGACGCGTTGACGAGGTAGAGCACGACGTCGGCCTCGTCGCGGACGTTGCGCACCGCCTGCTGGCTCGACCACAGCGCGCGGTCGCGCCAGCGATCCCAGGTCATCGCCAACAACCGTGGGATCGGCTGATCGTCCCCGGCGAGCCGGCGCGCGAGCCGGGCGCTATCGCCGAATCCCGGCGTGTCCCACAGCGCGAGCACGTCGCCGCGCGGGCTCTCGATCATCGTGTAGCGCTCGGCGCTGCCCGTCACGTGCGGCGCATCGCGCACGTCGCCGATGTCGCGGCCGAGCAGCGTCCGCGCGAGCGTCGTCTTGCCGACGTTCGTATGCGCGATCAGCGACAGCGCGACGGTCTCGGGCGCGTCGCTTCCCGGCGCGACCGTTGCGCTCGTGCCGGTCATGCGACCGCGCGCTCGAGCCGCGTCGCGAGCGCGGCTCCCGCTTCCCGCAAATCCGGCTCGACGAGCCGGACGAACAGCGGCTCGACGCCGTGTGCTTCGAGCATCTGCCGCCACGCGGCCTCGCGCTCGGCAATGCGGCGCGGATCGCCGCTCATGCGATCGACGAAATCGCTCGTGTCGACGATCGCGACCGGCCGCGCATGGGCCACCCCGTGGCGTTGCAGCGCATCGACGAATGCGCCGTGGTTCTCGGGCTCCGGCGTCGCGGCGAGATTGAAGAGCGCGACGATGCTCGCGCTCCCGGGCGTCGGGAGGTCAGGCAGCGCATCGGAGCCGTACGGCGTCGATGCGCGCCAGCCGACGTCGACGTTCGCGTCGAACACGCGCGCGATCAGCCTGGCAAGCCCTTCGCGGACAGCCGGCGACGCGTCGAAGCTGTATGGCAGCACCGCCACTTTGGCGGCGCCCTCGTGCCAGATGTGCAACAGGCGCTGGAAATAAGCATGCGAAAGCGGCAGCGGAAAGCGACGCCCGAGGCGCCGCTCGCCGATCCACGCAACCGCAGCAAGCAAAAGCCGCGGCACGATCACGACGGCAGCGAGCGTGGCCGCATAGAGATGAATCCAGCGCGCGGCATTCTCGCCCGCGCTGTCCGCGCCGATCGTCGCGAGATGTGCGGCATCGGGCACCGCGATGCCGGTCAGCCACGCGCCGGGCGCGAGGACGATCTTCAACAGCCGCGCGACCGCCTGCGCGTCGAGAAACGTGCTTTGCCAGCTGGCGCGATATTCGAGCGCGATCCCCCGCACGTAGAGGCCCGCGATCGCGCCGAGCGCGAGCATCGCGGCACCGAAATGCAGCAGCCGCGCGACACGCCGCAGCCAGAGCGGCACCGCGAGCGCCGGCCATTCGGTCGCGAAGCGGCGGAACGCGGCGACAATCGGCCGCGGCGCAACCGACTTGCGGATGTGCGGCGTCATCTCGCCGAGCCAGGCGACGATGCTTCGGCGAAGCGGTCCCGGCGGCACAGCGCCACGGCGCGGCATCGTGGCCGACGCGAGAAGTGCGACGTAAATGCCGACATTCCACGCGAGAAGCGCGAGCACCGGCGGCGCAAGTAGGTTGATGCGCTGCGTCGGCGAGAGATCGGCGCCGACCGCACCGACGACGAATGCGAGCAGTGCCAGCAGCGGCGCGAGCCAGCTTCGCGCGGACGGTAGCCGCGACAGCGCACGAATGCGCGGATGGCGCTCGGCGAGCCGCTCGAGGACGAGATCGGCGCGCCGGGCGATGAACGCGTCGTCGCGCGCGTGCTCGCCGACGACCTCGGCGCTCGCGCGCGTCGCCCATGCGCGGTCGGCATCGCTCCAGATTTCGCGCGCGCCGTCCGCCGTTTCGATCGCGCGCACGAGCACCGCTTCACGCGCGCTTCGTTCGTCCATTCGTTGCCGCCCTCGTTACTCGATGGCGATTATCGACTGTGCTTTACACGACGACCCGGGTACCGTATATTTAACCGGTATCGACACGCCGAGCGTTCTCGCACTCACGACCGATGAGCACCCAGGAACCGCCGTCGCCGGTCAAGGGACGCGGCGCGACGTTCAACCCGGGGAACCGCTTCCTTCACGATTCGCGCGAGGCGTGCGACGACGGCTGGCAGCAGGCGCTCGGCGAAGACGCGGACGCGCCAGCGCCGCTGAAGACGATCGTGACGATCCAGCGCGCGCGCTCGATCGTCTCGCACAACGATTCGCCCGACATTCCGTTTACGCAGTCGGTGAATCCCTATCAGGGCTGCGAGCACGGCTGCATCTACTGCTATGCGCGGCCGACGCACGCATACCTCGATCTTTCGCCCGGCATCGATTTCGAGACGAAGCTTTATGCGAAGCCGGATGCTGCCGACCTGCTGCGTGCCGAGCTCGCGAAGCCCGGCTACCGCTGCGACCCGATCGCGCTCGGCACGAACACCGACCCGTATCAGCCGATCGAGCGCGAATGGAGGATCACGCGCTCGTTGCTCGAATTGCTGGCCGCGCACGAACATCCGTTCACGATCGTCACGAAGTCGGCGCTTGTCGAGCGCGACATCGACATCATCGCGCCGATGGCGGCGAAGCGGATGGCGCGCGTCTTCCTGTCGATCACGACGCTCGACCGCGAGCTCGCGCGCCGGATGGAGCCGCGTGCAGCCGCGCCGCACCGGCGACTCCAGGCGGTGAAGACGCTATCCGACGCGGGCATTCCGGTCGGCGTCATGGTTGCGCCGATCATTCCGCAGCTCAACGACCGCGACCTCGAGGCGATTCTCGAGGCGGCGGCTTCGAGCGGCGCGCAAAGCGCGGGCTGGGTGCTGCTGCGGCTGCCGCTCGAGGTCGCGCCGCTCTTTCGCGAATGGCTCGACGTGCACTACCCGCTTCGCGCCGGACACATCATGAGCCTCGTGCGGCAGATGCGCGGCGGACGCGACTACGACTCGACGTTCGGCACACGGATGCGCGGCAGCGGCGAGTTCGCCGAGCTCATCGCGCGGCGTTTCGCAATTGCGTGCCGGCGCTTCAGCCTCAATGTCACACGACGCGAGCACGACGGGCTCGACGTGTCGCGCTTCCGGCCGCCGAAGTCGGACGATGCTGCGCGGCAAGGCGATCTATTCGCGTGATGCCGCGCATCTTCTGGGCATCGATGCCAGCCGTCTCCTCGCTTGGCAGCGGTCGGGTACCGAACTCCATTTGATTAGCAGCGGTCGGGTACCGAACTCCGCCCGGAGTCCGTAAACGCCGGCCTACGGGTACCCGGCGCGAACGGTCGGTCGGCAAACATGCCTCCCTCCCTCGCGCCACCCATTACGGCCGGCACTCCCACTCGCGCCGTTCGGTACCCGACCGCTGCTTCGCGGCAGCGTGCCGATTCGCGGCAAAGTCGGGGCGTGCGCGTGCATGCGCAACGGTTCAACCCACGTTTCGCACGCTGCCGCGCATCACGCCGATCCGCGCACGCGGCGTGGGCAGCAAGTGCGACGGGAAGTGACGGCCGTCACGGGTGGCGGCGACGAGCGCGACATGTTTGTCGCGCGAAGGAGCCGCCGGGACCCGTAGGCCGGCGTTTACGGACGTGGAGCACGCGCTGCCCAGCTCCGCCGCGTGCGCTCGCACCTGCCGCGCTGCGTTCGCACCATGGAAAAAATTGATGCGCTACCTGAACTTGTACGTCACGCTCGCATAAACGAATCGGCCCCGCGGATCGTAGTACGACGGATCGAAGCCGGCGAGGAACGACGTGAGCTGATTCGAGGCGGGAGGATCGCGGTCGAACAGGTTCTTCACGCCGAGCGCCAGCTTCCAGTTCCGAAAGCCGGTGTACGAGCCCTGCAGGTCCCAGAGGCTGAGCGAGCCAACCGTGCGCGGATTGCCTTCGAGATCGCGATTCTGATCGGTGTACGACGTCTGGTACGTCTGCGCGAGCGTCGCCGACCATGGGCCCAGATCCCACGTGAGCGACGCATAGTGCTTCCATCGCGGGATGACGCCGGTCGTCGCCGTGCCGAGCGCCGTCCCGACGATGCCGCGATACGAGCGGTCCGGGTTCTGCACGTCGTACTTGAGGTAGTACGTGCCCGACAGGTTGAACGTGAGCCGGCCCCACGCCTGCGCAGGTGCGCGGTAATGCCCTTCGACGTCGAGGCCCTGCAGACGCATCGCGCCGATGTTGATGAACGTCTGGTCGATCTGCGTGATGCGCCCCGGCAGGCCGGGGTTGTTCGGATCCGGCGGCGCGCGCGTCACGAGATTGCCGAACTGGTCGAGGTCGGCAAGGATCGCGGCCGGCGAAATGCCGTTGACGATCGTTTCGCTGAGATTGATCTTGAACCAGTCGAGCGAGAACGTCGCGCCCGGAATCGGCTCCAGCACGATGCCGACGCTCGTCTGTTCCGATTCCTCCGGCTTGAGACTCGCGTTGCCGCCGAACAGCACGCCGAACTGCGCGTCGCAATCGACGCCGACCGCGCCCGTCACGGGACAACGTAGCGGATCGCTCGTCGGCTGCGTGACGCCGGTGAACTTCGGCGCGAATAGCTGATAGAGGCTCGGTGCGAGGAAGCCGGTGCCGTACGACGCCCGCATCAGCACCGTTTTCGACGGCTGCCAGCGCAGGCTGAACTTGGGATTCGTCGTGCCGCCGAAATCGCTGTAGTGGTCGTAGCGGATCGCGACGTCGCCCTCGAGCGTCTTGACGATCGGCACGTTGATCTCGGCGAACGTCGCCCACTGGTTGCGGGCCTTGCCGCCGGTGGACTTGAGGGCGCCCGGATAGCCGGTGATGTTGCCGCTCTCGAGCGCGGGGTCGACGGTCTGCTCGAATTCCTCCTTGCGCGCCTCGATGCCGACGGCAGCCGCCAGCGTACCGGCCGGCAGTTCGTAGATGTCGCCCGACGCCTTCACCTGCCCGCCGTAGTTCTTCGACGTGGCCTTGAACGCGTCGCCGACGAAATTCGCCGAACGCTCGAGCGCGATCACGTCGGGTGTGTTCGGCCCGAAGAAGTTGACGACGCCGCTGTTCAGGATCGGCAGCAGTCGCGTGTAGTCCTGGAAGCCGCCGTTCACGTGCTGCGTCGTGTTGCCCTGCGCATAGAACAGCGACCCGTCCCAGTCGAAGCCGTGCCACGTTCCCTTGAGGCCGCCGACGATCTGCCAGTTCTCGTTCGTGTCGGTCGTGTCGCGAAAGCCGTTGTCGAAGGTCCGATACCAGATGTCGAGCGGCTCGCCGTCGATGCCGGCGTCCTGCGCGATGGCGTGCGGATAGAACGGGCTCGACGGCATCAGCGTGATTGCGGCGGGGATGTTGCTCTCGGGACCATAGCTGAAGAGGCTCGACACGGGTCCCGGCTGGATCACGAGACGCGTTTCGTCGTGGGAATACAGCCCGGTGACGTACGCCTGCAGATCGGCGTTGATCCGGTAGTTCGCGCTGCCGAACAGATTCCATGTCTTCTCGTGCGGAATCATGTTGACGCCGGGAATGACGGCCGGATCGAACGCGCAATCCGTGCCGATGATGTCGTCGCTGATGAATCGGTTCGGCGCACACAGCGCAGGACTGTTGGCGATCACCGGAGTGCCGCTCGCGTTGTTCACCGTGGCGAAGAGGTTCGAACCCACGGCGTGACCGGGATTGGTGTTCGGTGAAATCCCGATGAGACCGATGTCGGGGCGATACGACGAGTTGGAGAAATTGCGACTCACCTGGTCCAGTGACTTCTGCTCGCTGTATTGCGCCGACAGGAACGCGTTCCAGCCATCCTTCTCGAGGCTGCCGCCGCCAAGCGTCGCGCTCGCCTGCCACTGGTCGCCGCCGCCGCCTCGCGTCGGCGTCCCGTAAAAGGCGGTCGCTTCGGCGCCGCTGTAGTCGTTGCGGGTGATGAAATTGATGACGCCGGCAATCGCGTCCGAGCCGTACACCGCCGAGGCGCCGTCCTTCAGGATCTCGACGCGGTCGATCGCCTGCAACGGAATCGTCGCGAGGTTGACGCCCTGCACGCCGGGCAGTTCGCCCGCGAACGTGTCGAGGCGATGGCCGTTGATGAGCACGAGCGTGCGCCCGCCGCCCAGGCCCCGCAGCGACGCGGTCTGCGCCGAAAACGTCACGGCGCCGACCGAATCGCCGAGCGAAACCGCGTTCAGGCTGTTGTTCGCCGAGACGTACTGCAGCAACTCCACCGCCGTCGTCGCACCCGAGCGCTCGATATCGCGGCGCGTGATCGTCGTGACCGGCAGCGCGGCCTCGTTCTCGACCCGCTTGATGTTCGAGCCGGTGACCTCGATCCGGATGTCCGGCTGTGCCGCTGGTGTCGTTGCGTCGGCAGGCGGCGCCTGGCCGAACGCGGCGGCGGAAGCGAAGATGGAGCCGAGCGCGGGCACCGCCAGCACCCGCTGTTTGCGCGTGAATCGCATCGATCCTCCCCCCGGATACCGCGATTGCGCCGGTGTGCGGCGCCCGACGGGCACCGCGATTCCGCACCACGGCGAACGGAAGCGATGCTAACGCATCCGGGACGCTTTTGCGTGAAGATCGGCAAATGCCCGTGGGCACCCCGCCAGAAATGGAGGAGGTGCGGCTCGCCCTCGCGGCGAGCGGTTCCCCGGCCGGCAGCGGAACCGCTCGCCGGCACGGCGAGCGGTGCTCCGGTTTAGGCGGGGCTACTTGAACCGATACGTCACGCTGCCGTAGACGAAACGCGCGCGCGCATCGCAGTACGTCGGACCGAAGCCCAGGATGAACGTGCTTTGCTGGTTGGAGCGCGGCGGGTCGCGATCGAACAGATTCTTCACGCCGAGCGCGAACTTCCCGTTCTTGAGGCCCGTGTACGTTCCCTGCAGGTCCCCCAGCGACAGCGATCCCACACGGCGCAGGTTGCCGTTCAGATCGGTCTGCTGATCGATGTACGACGTCTGGTACGTGTTCGCGAGCGTCACCGCCCGCGGACGCTGGTCCCACGTCGCCGACACGTAGTGCTTCCAGCGCGGGATGACGCCGGTGACCACCGTCGCGTACGTATTCGCGACGGGACGCCGCGAACCGCGCAATGCGCGGGCCACACGAAGCGGCCCGTGATGCGCAACCGGGCCGCGGCCTATGGTCAAATACGCCCTTCGCTCACGCGACGGAGACGCGCCGTGACCATTGGTAGACATCTGGCGGTCTGGATCGCGGCGATCGTGTTTTTCGTGCTCGGCGCGATCTGGTACAGCGTGATGGCGGCGCCCTGGGTCGCCGCGATCGGCAAGACGATGGACGAGCTGTCGCGCGAGCACGCCGGTTCGCCGCTGCCGTACGTCGTCGGCTTCGTCGCGATCCTCGTCATGTGCTACACGCTCGCGTGGCTGATGCAGCGGCTGCAAATGGCGACGCTCGTCGCCGGCCTGCGCCTCGGGGCGACGGTTGCGATCGGCTTCATCGCGGCGACGCTGGCGCTGAACTACGGCTTCGAGGCCCGCTCGCCGATGCTGTGGCTCATCAACTCCGTTTACGTCGTCGTGGGCCTCGCGCTCGCCGGCGCGATCATCGGCGGCTGGAAACGCGCGTCGTGAGCGAAGAATTCCGCTCGACGGACGATGCGCTGACCGCGCGGCTTCGCGCCTGTTATTCGGGCGCCGTGCACGACGTGCTGCGCGCGATGGGCTTCGAGCGCGTCGTGCTTCCGCCGTCGCTCAAGCCGATCGATCCCGGGACGCGCCTTGCGGGCCCCGTCTGGACCGTCGCCGGCCACGTCGACCGCACGAAATCGCGGGACGAGACGCTGCTCGCCTGGTGCACACTGTTGTCGAAAGCGCCTCGCGGACATGTCGTCGTCTGCCAGCCGCACAATCACGAGATCGCGTTGATGGGCGAGCTCTCCGCGCAGACGCTCATGGCGCGCGGCGTTCTCGGCTACGTCGTCGACGGCGGCTCGCGCGACACCGACCTCGTACTCGAGCAGGGTTTCCCCGTCTTCTGCGTATTGCTGACACCCGCCGACATCGTTCAGCGCTGGGTCCCCGATCGCTTCGGCGAGCCGATCACGATCGGCGAGGTGACGATCACAACCGGCGATTTCCTGCTCGGCGACCGCGACGGCGTCGTCGTGATTCCGCGTCGCGTCGTCCCGGACGTGATTGCGCGCACCGAGGACGTCGTCGCGACCGAGAGCGAGATGCGCCGTGCGCTGATCGGCGGGATGGATCCGGTCGAGGCGTATCGCCGCTACGGCAAGTTCTGAGCGCCGTCGCGTGACGACCGTCGGAGCCGACACGCGTCAGGCGACGATCCGCGCGCGCAGCATTCGCGGCGTAGCGCCGGTCACGAGCGCCGTCCCGACGACGACGATCGCCGAGCCGGCGAGCGTATGGATGCCGATCGGCTCGCCGAGGAAGAGCCGCCCCCAGAGTACGCCGAACACCGGGATCAGGAACGTCACCGTCAGCGCGGACGCGGGACCGAGATCCGCGATGAGCCGGAAGAACAGCAGGTAGGCGACGCCGCTGCAGAGCACGCCGAGCGCGACGACGGCCATCATGACACTCGCGCTGGCCGGCGCGTGCGGCGGAAAGAACGGCGCGGCCGGCGCGACCAGAAGCGTCGCCGCGCACATGGTGCCGAGCGCGTTCGCAAACGGATCGACGCCGGGCGCCGACTTCGCGTAGCTCGATGCGATGCCGTACGAAAGCGACGCACCGAGTGCCGCGAGCAGCGCGGCGACGGCGCCGCTGCGAAGCATCACCGCATCGAAGCTCGCGAGGATGGTGACGCCGACAACGCCGAGGATCAGGCCGAGCGCGACCTTCGGTGACGGCAGCGTACGTCCGGCGATTCCCGCGATGGCCGCCGCGAAGATCGGCGCCGTCGCGTTCAGAATCGACAGCAGCGATGCCGACAGCGTCTGCGCGGCAAACGCGAACAGCAGGAACGGCACCGCCGAGTTGCACGCGCCGAGGATCAGGTAATGCCGCCAGTGCGTGCGCACGCGGATGGCGCGCTTCGAGAGCGCCGCGATCGCGAGCAGGAAGATCGCGGCGAGCGCGACGCGCCAGGCGATCAGAACGGTCGGCCCGAGGATCGGCGCGGCGACGCGCATGAACAGGAACGAGCTGCCCCAGATCGCGGCGAGCAGCAGCAGCCGAACGAGACTGGCGGCGTCCATGCGCGAGTATCGCCCATCGCGCGCAACCGGCAATCCGTTCCTTGCGCGTAAAACGCCGACTTTAGACGCCGAGATAGCGCTGCAGAAGCTCCGGCCGGGCCTTGAGCTCGTCGGCGGGGCCCTCGTGCGCGATGTGGCCGTTGCTGATGATGTAGACGCGCTGCGCGAGCGCGAGCGTCGCGGCGAGGTTCTGCTCGACGAGCACGATCGTCTGCCCGGCGGCCGCGAGCTCGCGGCACGCGGCGACGAGCGCGAGGACGATCACCGGCGCCAGTCCCTCGAACGGCTCGTCGAGCAGGATGATCTTCGGGTCGCGTATGAGCGCGCGCGCGATCGCGAGCATCTGCTGCTCGCCACCCGACAGATCGGTACCGCGGCTGCCGCGCCGCTCCTTCAAGCGCGGGAACATCTCGTAGATCCGGTCGAGCGGCCATTTCGACGTCGCGGTGAGACCGGCGAGGATCAGGTTCTCCTCGACGTCGAGGCTGCCGAAGATCCGCCGGTCCTCGTGCACGAGCTGCATGCCGGCCTTTGCAATCGCATGGCTCTTCCTTCCCGCGATCTCGATGCCGTCGAGCATGACCGAGCCCGCACGCGGCGTGACGACGCCCATCAAACTCTTGAGCGTCGTGCTCTTGCCCGCGCCATTGCGGCCGAGCAGCGCGACGACCTCGTTGCGCCGCACGCGCAGCGCGACGTCGAACAGGATGTGCGAGTCGCCGTAGTAGCTGTTGAGGCCGCTGACCTCGAGCAGGCTGCGCTCGCCTTCGCTGCCGTTGCCGTTGCCGTTCATGCCCGGTCCGCCGCCTCGCATCACACGACCGCCGCCGGCGCGTCGATGACGCCGTGCACGCCGCCCAGATACGCCTCCTGCACCTTCGCGTTGCCCTTGATCTCTTCCGGCGTCCCTTCGACGAGCACGCGGCCCTCCTGCAGCACGGTGATTCGCTCGGCGAGCTCGAACAGCGCATCCATGTCGTGATCGATGACGATCATCGTGCGACCCTGCGCGATCGACTTCAGGAGCTTCACCGTCTCGACGCGCTCGGCGGGGCTCATGCCGGCGAGCGGCTCGTCGAGCAGCAAAAGCCGCGGCGACGACGCGAGCGCCAGGCCCACCTCGAGCCGACGCTTCTCGCCGTACGCGAGCTCGGACACCGGCGTGTCGCGGCGCTTGCTCAGGTTCACGAGGTCGAGCGTGTGCTCGACCTGCTCGTGCAGCCCCGGAATCTTCGCGAGGCTGCGCATCATGTCGAGCCTGAACTTGCCGCGCAGCGCCGCGAGCGCGGCGATCGTGACGTTCTCGCGCACGGTGAGCCGGTTGAAGAGCTGGTTCACCTGGTAGCTTTTGGTCAAACTCAACTGGCAGACGTCGGTGACGCTCATGCCGGTGATGTCGCGACCCTCGAAGACGATCGTGCCCGACGTCGGCGGCACTTCGCACGTCAGCATCTTGAAGAACGTGCTCTTGCCGGCGCCGTTCGGTCCGATGATGCCGCGCAGCTCGCCGCGATCGACGCTGAAGTCGATGTCGGCGTTGGCGATCACGCCGCCGTAGTGCTTGGTGAGGCCGGTCGCCTTCAGGATCGGGCCCGCGTATTGCGGCGCGTCGCGGTTCGGCAGCGTCACCGGCTGCGTCGTTGCGCCCTCGTCGACTTCTGCGGAGCCATCGGTGCCGACATCCGCCGGCATTTCGTCGACGTCGGCCGCGCCGCGACGCCCTCGCCGCAGCCAGCGATACAGATCGACGATGCCGCCGATGATGCCGTGGCGCAGGAAGACGACGAGCACGACGAACACGAGGCCGAGCACGAGCTTCCATGCGGCGCCGAGCTTGAGCGTCGCCTGCAGGAAATCCTGCAGGAACAGCCAGACGGCCGCGCCGAGCAGCGGGCCGAACAGCGTGCCGCGGCCGCCGATCGCCGTCTGGATCACGAGCTGGCCGGACGTGTCGAACGTGAACGCTTCGGGCGGCATGAACGCCTGCAGCACGCCAAGCAGGCCGCCGGCGATGCCCGCATACGCGGCCGCGATCACGAACGCGGTGAGCTTGTAGCCATGAACGTTGTGCCCGACGGCGGCGGCGCGCAGCGGATTCTCGCGGATCGCGCGGAAGATCGTGCCGACCGGCGAGCGCACGATGCGCAGCGCAACGACAATGCCGATGAAATAGCAGAACGCGAGGAACGGGTACAGCGACCAGCCGGTCGTGAAATGCAAGGTCATGAAGCCGAGCGGGATGCTGGGCGTCGGCACGCCGGGCAGGCCGTTCTCGCCGCCGGTGTACTCCGCGAGCGGATTGAACTCGACGAAATAGAACACCTCGGCGATCGCGACGGTGATCATCGCGAAATAGATCCCGGTGCGGCGCAGCGCAACCAGCCCCACGAGGTAGCCGACGATGGCCGCGACGACCATGCCGATGATCAGCGCCGGAATCACGTACGGGAATCCTGCGCGCGTCAACAGGTATGCGGTAACGAAGCCGCCGGTGCCGTACAGCGCCGACTGTCCGAACGAGAGCAGGCCCGTGTAGCCGAACAGGATGTCGAAGCCGATCCCGAACAGGCCCCAGACGAGGATCCGGTTCACGGTGTTCGGCGCCGATCCCAGGTACGGCAGGATCAGCGGCACCGCGATCAACGCGATGCCGGTCATGATCTCGACGAGCCCGAACTGATGCGAGCGCATGACGGAACTCGTCATCATGCCGGCCTGCTTCCCCCGCATGCGTTTGCCGGTCATTCCCTTCCCTTGGTCCCGAGCAGACCCTGCGGGCGCACCATGAGCACGATCGTCATCGCCGCGAACAGCATCACGTACGCATAACCGGGGTTGAACATCGACGTGATGCTGATGATCTCGCCGGCGATCAAGCCCCCGAGGATCGCGCCGGTGAACGAGCCGACGCCGCCGATCACGATGACGACGAACGTCTGCACGAGGATCGCTTCACCGACGTCGGGTGTCAGCGAGACGACCGGCGCGTTGACGATGCCGGCGAACCCGGCGGCCATCGCGCCGATGCCGAAGACGACCATGAAGACGCGATCCACGTTGATGCCGAGCGAGTCGACCATCAGCGAGTCCTCGATGCCCGCGCGCACGATCATGCCGAGGCGCGTCCGATAGAGGACAATGAAGAGCGCAGCGAGCGCGACGGCGACGATGCCGACGACCGCGAGGCGATACGTCGGGTACACCATGAAGCCGAGCGACGTGATGCCGGTCAAGAGCTTCGGGGGCTGCACCGTCTGCGACTGGCTCGAGAAGAAGAAGCGCACCGCCTCGACGTAGACGATGCTGAGGCCGAACGTGACGAGGAGCTGATCCTCGTGCGGGCGGCTGTAGAAATGGCGGATGATGACCCGCTCCATCACCACGCCAACGACGCCGAGGAACAGCGTGCCGGCGATGACCGCGATGGCGAACGAGCCCGTCGCCTGGTACGCGACGAATCCGGCGTAACCGCCCAGCATGAACATCGCGCCGTGCGCGAGGTTCAGCACGCCGAGCGTTCCGTAGATGATCGTGAGCCCGGAGCTGATCAGCGCGAGCAGCGCGCCGAGCGCGAGGCCGTTGAACAGTTGCGAGACGAAATTGGACCAGCTGATCATCGCGGAGGATGGCAGTCTCTGACGATTGCGGGGGCGCGGCGCCTTCCCGCATCCATGTTACCCGGACGCACGCGAACCCGCAGGCGACGCCTTGCCGCCTGCGGGGGTGGATCACCCTGACGCAGCGGTCAGGTATATGCGCCGAGATTGCAGCCGAACGCGTCGGGTTTCTGCATGATCCCGGCGCCCGGCACGATCTCG
>Ga0134128_10001626_pt1 | contig 28559 bp, 30 predicted proteins | sample KB31754_FD_96462 | JGI IMG/M metagenome (GOLD analysis project Ga0134128, IMG submission 96462) | Terrestrial soil microbial communities with excess Nitrogen fertilizer from Kellogg Biological Station, Michigan, USA - KB3-175-4 | ecosystem: Environmental > Terrestrial > Soil > Unclassified ... | reverse complement strand
TCGCGCCCGCGGGGAGATTCCGCCCCGGCTACGCCGGCGCGGAATCTCCCCGCGGAAAAGAGGAAGGCAGGGTGACACTTCTATTTGAGCTAAAAAGGTGACACTTCTATTTCTTTACAACACGCATACGCGAAAGGCGTGAGGTTCTCAGGCTCGGGCCGAATCCTCTTCCTCGTCGGCCGGCCCCAGCGCAGGCTGGATTCGATTGAAATAGAGTGACCCTTCGAACCAACCCGGCGCCGCCTCCCGGCAGCGCAGAAGTGTGCAAGGAATGCTCAGCACATTGCCATCGGGCGCTTCAAGTTCCAGCACGCCGCCGTATCCCAGCGGCAGCCGATGGGCGGTGATGAAGCCAAGGCCCTTCTCGTTCGCATCGCGTGTATAGATCTGCCAGGGCGGCGTGCCTGGTGCATCGCTGAAGAGTCGCAGCGACGCCTCGGTGCGATAGGGATCGCGGCAGACGCCGCGCCGCTCGGGGCGCGAGAATTCGCCGGTTTCGATTGCCGAGAGGATCATTTCCACCCGCGGCGGAAATTTGGCCATGGGCCTTGCGGCCTTGGCGATGCTGGTGCTGTTGGACGTCGATGCCACCATTTCCAAATCCTCTCCATCTATCCCATAGCCAATCGCAACAAACGTTGCGGGACTGACGCTTTTGCCGCCACGGATGAATCGGGCGGCCGCAGATGGACCCTACGATACATTTTCACACGCGGGCAAGCCGGCGCAGCAAAATCGCAAGGCCCCATAATGAGGATCGGCAAATAGCTCGCGCAGCGTTAGCGCCCTTGCCCTCAGGAATCGAGCCACTGCTGAAGGGCCTCTTTAAGTTCATGGAATTCTTTTCAACTGGGGAAGCGTGCGAATCCGCTGCCTGACCCGTTACAATCGTGCCAGCCGTGACTTCCGTTCACCTTGAACATCTTCGCAAGCAGTTTGGCCAGACGGTGGCGCTGGACGATATCAATCTCCAGATCGCGGCGGGCGAGCTGTTTTTTCTGCTGGGCCCCAGCGGCTGCGGCAAGACTACGCTGCTGCGCATCATTGCGGGGCTGCTTCATCCGACCAGCGGGCGGATTCTTTTCAACGATCGCGATGTGACGCAGCTTGGAACGGAAAAGCGCAATGCGGTGATGTGCTTTCAAAGCTATGCGCTGTGGCCGCACATGAGCGTGCGGGAGAACATTCGCTTTGGCCTGCGGGTGCGAAAGATGCCGGCCGATCAGCAGCGGAAGAAGATCGATTCGGTGCTGGGGTTGGTGCAGATGAAGCAGTATGCCGACCGTCGGCCCAATGAGCTGTCGGGCGGACAACAGCAGCGCGTGGCTTTGGCGCGGGCGCTGGCGGTGAATCCGGCTTGTCTGCTGCTGGATGAGCCGTTGAGTAATCTCGATGCGAAGCTTCGCCTGGAGATGCGCAGCGAAATTCGGCGGATCTGCAAATCGGCCGGCTATACGACCATTTACGTCACGCACGATCAGAAAGAAGCGCTGAGTGTCGCCGATCGGATCGCGCTGCTGAAGGACGGGCGTCTGGTGCAGGTTGGCACGCCTGCCAATCTTTATCATCACCCGGCCAACAGCTTCGTCGCCGATTTCATTGGGCAGACCAACCTGATTGCCGGAACAGTGGTGGGGCGGCAGGGGGATTTGCTCCAGATCGAAACGCCCGCAGGAATGATCCATGCAAAGGGAACTTCCCGCGGCGGCGAACGCGTCGTAATCAGCATTAGGCCGGAACAGATTCACCTGTCGCGAAATGGCGAAGTTAGGACGGCTGGCCAGCAACCTGAAACAAATGTCCTCCGAGGCCAGCCCGATCAGAGCACTTTTCTCGGTGAATCGAGCGAGCATGTCCTCTCGGTCAATGGCCAACGAATCAAGGCCATCGCTTCGCCTCCATTGATGGACCCGACTGGCGAAGTGGGCCTTCAATTCAGCGCGGCGGATGTGATGGTCCTTCCGGAATGATCTGGCCACGCGTCTATTGCGATGAAATATATCCCCATCATTCTCTTCCTCCTGGTCCTGACCGGACCGCTGCTGATCTGGCATCGGCTGACGCGCGCGATGAATCCGCGGGAGCATGAGAACGCCGAGCGGCTGGTCGTGGTGACGCCGCACAATGACGATATTCGGCGAGAGTTTGGCCGGGCATTTGATCAATGGCATCAACAGAAGTATGGAACGTCCGTTGCAATTGATTGGCGTGTGCCCGGCGGGTCAACCGACATCCGCCGAATGCTCGAAGCGGCTTATCAGCCGTATCGGGTCAATGGAAAGCTGCCGCCGGACACCAATGTGGGTTTGGATGTGATCTTCGGCGGCGGGGATTTTTTCTTCGATGTCGAGCTCAAGCCGCTGGGCGTTCTGGAGCCCATGCACATCGACCCGGCTCTTCTAAAAGCCGCTTTTCCCGATCCGACGTTGGCGGGCGTGAAGCTCTATGACTTGACCAAATCGCCGGATGGTCGCCCAACGCCAAGCTGGGTCGGCGTCTGCCTGAGCAGCTTTGGCATCGTCTATAACCCCGATGTTTATCATTCGATTGGTCTGCCGCTGCCGTCGCCGGAGCATGGGTGGAACGATCTAACCGATTCGCGGCTCGCCGGTCTGCTGGCTTTGGCCGATCCCGCGCACAGCGGGTCGGCCGCCGTCGCATATCAGATGGTCATACAGCGGAACATGGCCGATGCCGAGGCGGCATTGTTCAAGACCCATCCGCGGCTCGCGCATCTGACGCGCGCCCAGCAGGCGACGAATCCTGAATATCAAGCCGCGATCGCCCAGGGCTGGAAGCGCGGCATGTCTGATCTCCTGAAGATTGCCGCCAATGCGCGATATTTTGTCGATTCATCAACGATCGTGCCCAACGACGTTGCCCGTGGCGAGGCTGCCGCCGGCATCGCGATCGATTTTTACGCGCGGGTGACCGAAGAAACGGTGGGATCGAGCCGCGCCCGATTTTTCGCGCCGGTCGGAGCAACTGCGATCACGCCCGATCCAGTTGCCATTCTTCACGGCACGCATGGCCGGCATCTGGAACTCGCGCAGCATTTCGTCGAGTTTCTTCTTTCGGTCCCCGGCCAGCGCCTCTGGGAGCTCAAGGTCGGACAGCCGGGCGGCCCATTCGAGCGCGCCCTCCGTCGGCCACCCGTCCGGCAGGATGTCTACAACGACCGCGCCGGCTGGTCGGACGAGGATATCAACCCCTTCCAAACCGCAAATGGTTTTAACCAGCGCAACGATTGGATGGCGCTCTTCACCGATTCCCGCCCGATTTGGGTTGCCGCCTGGATCGATTCCCGCGACGCCCTCAAGCGAGCATACGCAACCATTTTTCGCGTGCCGGATTACAATCGTCGCCAGGCACTGATCGATTCCCTGGCGGATCTCCCCATTAACATGAGCGACGTCGAAGCCCTACGCCGCGAGAGGATTTCCATGCAATCTTCCAATGCCGACGTCGATGCCTGGCGCGCCCGCCAGCAGCTTCAATGGGCCGCGCGCTTTCGCGCTCATTATGCGGATGTGGAACGGCGGGCACGCAATGAATGAGAACCGCTCCGATTCTGCTGCCAATGAAGATAGGATGCCGACCATGCGGCAACTGCGCGCGGTGGCGTATCAGCTCAAGGAGATCGAAGAGCAATTGCGCTCGGCGAAGCTTGAGTCGGGCGCCGATGATCTGGCGCGGGCTGCGGCGCTTTTTGGGCCGGCGCCGGTGCGGGATTTTCTTGATGAAAGCCGGCTGGTGTTGGTCAATTTGCTGCTGGGCGAGAGGACTTTGTCCGCGGGTCTAATGGATGCGTCGCTTGATGTGATTGCGATGATCGACAAGGCCATGCAGGAGATGGGGGAGGCATGACTACCGCAACGCTGACCGCACCTGCGCGACCTGCCGTCCGCTTGAGGCGCCGCGATGGCGCGCGCCCAGAAACATTTCATATCGTTCTTACAGTGCTGCTTTACCTGTTCTTCGGGATCTTCCTTCTCTGGCCGATCATTCAGATCGTGAAAACGGGATTCATGGATCGGGCCGGCCATTTCACGCTTACGTATGTTCATCTGATTCTGCGTGACCCGGTTTTGCTTCGCGGATTGTTCAATGCCGCGGACGTGGCGGTGCTGGTGACGGCAGCGACGCTCATAATTTCGCTGCCACTTGCAATCCTGGGCGTACGATATGAATTCCCGGGCCGTTCGCTCTTGAGCGGGCTGCTGTTGGTGCCGTTGATTTTGCCGCCGTTTGTGGGAGCGATCGGCGTGCAGATGGTGCTGGGGCGGTATGGGCCGCTGACGCAGCTTCTGCACGCAGGCGGAGCCGGGATCGACTGGCTCGGGCGCGCACCGCTGGCGGGCATCGTCATCGTCGAGGCGCTGGGCCTCTATCCGATCATGCTGCTCAACCTCCAGGCGGCGCTGGCTAACATCGATCCCGCGATGCAGCAGGCGGCAGCTAATCTCGGAGCGGGGCGATGGACGGTGTTTCGAAAAATTACATTGCCGCTGGTGCGGCCCGGCCTATTTGCCGGCTGCACGCTGGTGCTGATCTGGAGCTTCACGGAGCTCGGCACGCCACTCATTTTTGATTTCAACACGATTACGCCGGTGCAGGTGTTTCATCAGATCACCGATGTGGCGTCGAATCCGCTGCCGTATGCGCTGGTTGTCGTGATGCTGGTCGCGTCGGCGGTGCTGTATGTCATCGGAAAAGTTGTGCTGGGGAAGCCTTTCGATTCTGGAACGACAAAGGCATCGATAGCGAGCAGCGCTACGAAATTGAAGGGCTGGCGCGGCTGGCTTGTCACGCTGGCATTTCTCGTTGTCTTTCTGCTGGCGATTATCCCCCATGTCTCGGTTATCGTCACCAGCTTCAGCGCCACGGGAGCCTGGTACCGCTCGGTCCTTCCGACGCATTGGACCATCGAGCATTATCGCAACGCGCTGATCGACAACATGGCGATGCGGAGCGTGCTCAATTCGATCGGCTATGCCACGGGCGCGACGCTGCTGGCGGTATTGGCTGGTTTCGCGGCGGCGATCGTCGTCGTCCGCAGCACGGTGCCGGGCCGACAATTTCTGGATTCGCTTTCGATGCTGCCGCTGGCGGTGCCGGGGCTGGTGCTGGCGTTTGGATATTTGTCGATCAGCATTTGGCTGCGGGAAAGGTTGGGGGCGCGGACGCCGCGGTTTCTGGATGTCCAGGAGTTTCCGGTGGTGATGTTGATCCTGGCTTATGCCGCGCGACGATTGCCTTATGTGGTGCGCAGTGCGGTGGCCGGGCTTCAGCAGACGCCGCGCGATCTGGAACTGGCGGCGGCGAATCTTGGCGCATCGAAATCGACCATTCTCGCGCGCATCACCGGGCCACTCATCATGGCCAATCTCGTGGCTGGTGCGCTACTTGCCTTTGCTTTTGCGATGGTCGAAGTCAGCGATTCAATCATCCTTGCCCAGCGGACCGATTACTTCCCCATCACCAAGGCGATTCTCGATTTCACGCAGCGGTTGGGTGATGGGCTGTATGTCGCAAGCGCCCTGGGCGTATGGGCCATGGTGCTGCTGGCCCTCACGATCTGGATCGCCAATTCGCTGCTTGGACGAAAACTGGGAGCCGTGTTCCGCATCTGATACTCGAGGCCATAGGACCGGCGGCCCCAGCCGGGTAAGATGAAGCATGATGATGCAACGCAAGAAGATGCTGACGGGCGCTTTGGGATCAGTCGTGGTTGTCGGCGCAGCAACCATGATCGGCTGCGCAACTCAGCCGCCACCCACATTGCCGTCGTCGGCCTTCACGAATCATCGCCCGTTGGGTGAGTATGGCGCTGAGACGCCGGTCGATCGGACCGGCCCGCAATATGAGGATCGCAACGAGCCCGCGCCGCTGGCGCCCCAAAGGCAGGCGGTTTCGACAGCGGTGCAGAACGCGATGCCCGCGCCGATCATGCCGCCCACGCAAACGACACAACCTGCGGGTGCGGAGGCAACACCGGTCACTCGCCCCGCGACCTCGCCCGGCACCGGTATCAGCACTTCGCAATACCAGATCGTCGGCACCGTCGTGACCAACGTAAATGGCAAGCCTATTTTTGCCGACAAGATTCTGTCGCGCATCGAGCCAGCCCTGGCTGCCGCCGCGCGATTGGCGCCCAGCGTGGAGGCTTTCCAGTCGCAGGCCGCCAAGGAGGCGCACGACGAGCTGGCGAATGAGATCAACGATGAGCTCGAGTTTGCCGCGGCCGAGCGATCGCTCCCCAAGGCCGATCAGGACCTGGCGGCCAGAATTACCGCCGAGTGGGTGAACGTGCAGGTGCGGCAGGCCGGAGGCTCCGAAGCGGTCGCCCGCCAGAAATGGGCGCAGCAGGGCGTCAATTTTGAAGAGATCAAGCGCCAGCAATACCGCGAGAATCTTGTCAAAATCTACTATCAAAAGCGGATCTTCCCGCTCATTCATGTGACGGCCGACGACATGCGCCGTTATTACGAGCAGAACATCCGGCAATATGCGGTCGCGGCTGCCGTGAAGTTTCGTGTCATCAAGATCGACGCCACGACCAGGAGCCATGCGCAAGCCGTCGAACTGGCCAAGAGCATCTTCGACGCCGCTCGGCACGGCGCCGATTTCGCGGAGCTTGCCGCCAAGGACAATGACGATCCGATTCTCAAGAGCACGCGCGGCGCGGTCGGCATCGACGGATGGATGGAGAAGGGGGCGTATGCCCAGGAAGACGTCGAGCGCGAGGTCTGGAAGCTGAAGCCGGGGCAGGTGACCGATCCGATCGATCAGGGGAATGCAATTTATATTGCGAAGCTGGAAGAACTCCGAACCGGCAAGGCTCAGCCGTTTGACGATATCGATCTTCAGGAAAAGATTTACGAGCTTCTGCGACGCCAGCAGTTCAATGAACTGCGCCAGCAGTATCTGCAGAATCTGATGACCAAATCGGTGATCAATCCCGATCCGCCGGACATGGCTCCGCTGATGGATATGATCATGCAGAAATACCCGCACTGGGCCCGGCAGCCATCATGATCCACCCGATTGGCAAAACTTGAAAAACAGCTTTAGCAGGCTATCCTTCCCTCGCTTGGTCTACTGCGCCGAAGTAGCTCAACGGTAGAGCACCGCTTTCGTAAAGCGGGGGTTAAGGGTTCAAATCCCTTCTTCGGCTTTTCCCGCCAACTCGCACCCCGTCATTCCTCAGGTGACAGCCAAATGACCGCGCCGCCCGCGGATTCGAGATTCAGCTTCAGAGTGTCACCAGCGGATACCTGCTGAGCACTTTCGACCGTGCGATGATTCGTCTGCCAGTTTGGATCATCGGTTTCGACCTGCGCTCGATACTTTCCCTTTCCCAGGAATCGCAAGGGCACATCAAGCGTGTGTGCGCGTCCAGCATTCATCGCGCCGACATACCAGTCGCCGCCTTTCCGGCGAGCCATGAGGATGTAATCCCCGACCGCGCCGGCGAGGCATTGGGTTTCATCCCAGTTCGCGGGGATTTGCGCGAGCATCGGCAGGGCGGGATGGTTTCGATAGGCTGATGGATAATCGGCAACCATCGGCAGATGATTCTCGAAGACAACATACGTGGCCAGCATGAAGCCGGGGGAGCCCATGACCAGCGGCGCGGTGTTGCGGGGCTTGAATTGATCGACCGGCACGCCGCGGAAGCTCCCTTGATGAAAATCCATCGACCCGGCGAGCATGCGGGTAAAGACGACAGTCAATTGATGTTCGGGCGGGCAGCCGAGCGGATCCCATTTGTCGTATTCGAGATTCAGCACGCTTTCGCTGGTCAGCAAATTGGGATAGGTGCGCTCCAGACCTGTGGACTTGAAGACGCCATGGAACGAGACGGTAAGATGATTGGCGGCGGCCTTCTCGACGACCTCTCGAAGAAAGTTCACCATCTCCTGGTCATCGCGGTTCATGAAATCGAGCATGACACCTTCGATGCCCCATTTGTGATAGAGCGGAAAGACCTGGTCGATCTTTCCTTTCACGTCTTCCCAATAGAGCCAGAGGCGCAGCTTGACGCCTTTGCTTTTTCCATACGCGATGAGCTCCGGCAGATCGATCTCCGGCACGGCCTTGGTGATGTCGGCGGGCGTATGGGGACCAATCTGGCAGCCATACCATCCAATGTTTTTGTAGCCGTCGAGGCTGTGATAGGGGATGTGAGCCTCGGCACAGAAGTCGATGTAATACTTCATCGTGGCGGTGTTCAGGCCGGGCTTGAAAGGCACGTTCTCCAGGTAGTAATCGTTCCACCAGGGAAAAGTCGTCTTTCCCGGATGGATCCAGGAAGTATCGGAGAGGGCGCAGGGCTCGCTCAAATTGAACACGATGTCGCTGTCGAGCAGGGAGCCGGGCGTGTCGCCCAGGAGAAGCACCCGCCAGGGTGAATCATGCGGCAGCGCCGCCCGCACCGCGATCTTCGGATTGTCTGGCAAAGGCGAAAGGCGACTGACCAGCGATCCGGGTTGCTTGCTGTTCGAGGCAAGATACATACCGGCGTAATCAGTCAGATTGGCTTCGGTGATTCCAACCCAACCAGCGCTGGGACAATCGATCAATGTCGGCAGGCCAATGAGCCAATTGCTGGGAATCTGGTTTACCTGCTTCTTCTGGTATCGCCCTTCAAATGAGGTCGTGAAGCTGTTGAGCGGCAGGCAATATGCAACCGCATTGTTCGGCAGCGAAAATTCCGTTTGCTCCGATGACTGTGCGAAACCTTTCCACCCCGTCTGATTCGGAAAGCGGTAGCGAAACGCTGCGCCATCGTCGTAGGCACGAAACTCCAGCGTCCATTGCCTTGACGAGGCGCAATCGCGCAGCGTGACGATGCCTTCTGTGCAGGAATCGGCGATATGACTGTGTTTCCCGACCGCAACAGTGTATTGCGAATGGTGCGACTGCACCTTCGTCGATTCGACGGCGCTTGAGCCGCCCACCGAAGATCCGTCTTCAAATGTGGCTCCGAGCCGAGAGTCCTGCAAGATTGGCCGGTCTTTGTAAAAGACTCGCCAGCAAGGCACCTCCGTTTCATTTCCGAAGTTTCCAAGAGACATTTCGATTCGCACCGTTCGATTCGGCGACTCAATACGAAATGGAGCCGCTTGCTGGGCGAAAGCGAAGTTGGCGAGGATCAGCAGGGCGACGAAGGAAAAACGAAAGATGCGTGGGCTCATGAATTGAATCCGGATTGGAGGACGTGACGATACCCGCGCAGCCCGTTAATGAAAACCGATTGCCCAACGGCTACGCCGGGTCATATCCCCGGCCGCCCCAGGGATGGCATCGCATAATTCTGCGGAAGGCTTTCCATCCGCCGCGAAAGGGGCCGTATTTGTTGATCGCGTCGATCGCATACTGGCTGCAACTGGGCTGGAATCGGCAGTGGCCACCCATGAAATGGCCGAGCGTAGCGCGGTAAAGCAAGACGAACTGGATCAGCAGCCAACGCATGATTCCCATTTCAGTGCCGATTATGACGCCGGTGGCGGCGATTTCACAGCGCCCGTTGCCTTCGTATGAAGCGCGACCATGAGCGATGAAAGCAATCGCTGGTAATCAGCCAGCATCAGAGGCTCGTGTGGCTTGACGACCACCACCCAATCGTAACCGGTCGGCAGATCATGCTGCATATGCCGAAAGGCTTCGCGCAAGAGCCGCCGGATGCGATTTCGCTTTGCGGCAACTCCAACGCGTCGGGAGACGCTCAATCCCAGTCGACTGAAGCCCAGTTCATTGGCTTTGGCATATACCACCAGCGGCCCGCGCGATTGCCGGAGTTGCACATCATAAACGGCCTTGTATTCCGCAGGCGTGCGGATGCGGCGAGTTCGCGGGAAGCCGAGCCGTTGGGGCATGCCTGAATCCTAGCATCATCTGTCCCGAAATTTCTGTTGAAATTAGCGCCTTTGGTTCGATGGGAAGAGAGAAACTGAATCTGGGAGACCTATGGGAATTCATCAATGGAAGCTTGGGGCGGCAACTGCATCGATTCTGCTAGCGAGCCTTTCAACCATCAGCAGGGCCGCAACGACTGTCACAAGCGCTACGGTAACAGCCGACGCGACACAGATTGCCGCCGACGCCCAAACCGTCGCTACCGACCAGCAGCAAATCCAGACGGTGCTCCTCCCGGCTCGCAAAACGCTCTCAGAAGCTCAGAAGAAGTTCGACACCGATGCCGCTCCTTATCGCGCTCAGATCACGGCTCTCGAAGAGCAATGGAAGCAAACGCTCAAGGCTGATGCCGATGCCATTGAGTCGGCCCGCGCGACCAACGAGCCGCTGATTACCGCTGCGGAGCAAAAGCACAAAGCCAATGTCGCGCGCCGGGATAAAGCTGCCACCGCGCAAAGTGAAACGGAACTTCGGGCCGCGCGCCAGAAGCGCGACGATGATGCGAAGACCGCCCAGGATAAGCACAAAGCCGACTGCGATCAGCGCGATCAGGCGATTACCGCCGCCAAAACGGCGATGGACATAGCGATGAAGCCCGATGCCGATGCGCTCAAGGCAGCGCAAGAGGCCGTGAACGTCGCCAGTATATGGGTCACCAAGCTCGATGCTGATCGTGCGGTACTGAAAGCCGATAGGGCGAAGTTGGAGGCCGACAAGCAGACGCTGGCGGCACAGCAGAAGTAAGAGCCCTCTTATGCGCCCTTACGTTGCGGGCCCCGCTGCTTTGATTCGATATCTGTCAATTCAACAATGTGCGCGATGGAAATGGTGCGCCACTGCAGCGCTGTCTCAAATCCCCGACTCTCCTTGCGGACTTCCGTTACGACAACTGCGCTGGTTTCGCCAATGATAATCATCCAGGGTTCGTTGACGTCGTAAACGGTGTTATTCACCATCCTGATCCGAAATGGCTTGAACGGATGATCGTGAAGCTTTGCCTGCAGGTCCAGATGGGTCATAGCTAATGATGTTATACACGCGCACTAGAACTGATCAACAAGGCCGATAATCCCTCAAACGCCCCGGTTATCAGCCATATTTCGGGTCAAATCCCTCCTTCAGGCAAACCCCTTCTAAACCGCGCCGCCCTGCGCGCCGATTCAGACAGCATCGCCTGATTCCTCCGCCGGGTGGCGGGAGACGGCGTCAAGTCGCTGAAGATTTCGGAGGACGCATGCGCACGCTTCAATCAATGTTGGCCCGCGTTTGGCGGGATGAGCAGGGTGGCGAGGTGCTGGAATACGCACTGATCGTCGGTCTGATTGTGGTGGCGGCGATTGCCGCGATCACGTCGGTTGGGACCAAGGTCCTGGCCAAGTGGAACTCGCTCAACAGCAGCATGTAAGACGATCATCGCCAGTCGCGCAGGCGGCCGCAGGGGAGCGGAGTTCCCAGCGCAGACGGCTTTGATCCTCTGCATAAACAAGCAACGACTGCGCATGAGGCGCGGTCGTTGCTTTGTTTTTGCGCCCAGTTCAGAGCGTTCGCTCAGACCTTTGATCGCAGCCCCGCCTTCAGCGTGGTTTCGATTGCTTCCGGATCGTAAACGCATCCACCCCAAGTGCCGCCGCTGGCGTTTTGAAGGGCGGCCCAGAGCCGGGTGTCATCTGGAAGATCTGGATCGGGCGCCAAGTCGGGGCGCGGGGTGCGATGCTCGAGAGTCCGTGATCCCCATTGCGCGTCATGCACATCGCTTCCATGGCCGACCAGATCGAGGCTGCCGATCAATTGATTGCGATCGATGACGATGCGAATTAAATCGCCATCGAGAAGCTTGCCGATCGGACCGCCTGCGAGCGCCTCAGGCCCGACGTGGCCGATGCAGGCTCCGGTCGAAACGCCGGAGAAGCGGGCATCGGTGATAACTGCTACGTGTTTTCCAAATTCCAGATGCTTTAGCGCGCTGGTGATCTGATAAATCTCTTCCATGCCCGCGCCCATGGGGCCGCGACAGATCAGAACGATCACGTCGCCGGCTTTGATCTGTCCCTGCTTAATTGCCGCGATGACCGCGCGCTCAGTCGTGAAGACGCGCGCGGGTCCTGTCAGTCGGTAGACGCCATCGGCATCGACAACGCTGGGATCGATCGCCGTGCTCTTGATGACCGAGCCGGCGGGGCAGAGGTTTCCCTTGGGAAAAGTCACGGTGCTGGTCAGCCCCGTCTTGCGCGCGTTGGCTGGCGACATGATCACCGAATCGGGATCGACGCCATCGAGAGATTGGAGCAACTCGCGGAATCGAGTTCGTCGTTCGCTGTGCTCCCATGCCTCCAAGATTTCTTCGACGTTCTGCCCTGAAACAGTTATTGCCTGGAGTCGAAGCAGTCCCGCATCGCGGAGGTGAAGCATCACTTCCGGCACTCCGCCCGCCAGAAATACGCGCACCGTCGGATGACCGACCGGCCCATTAGGCAGCGCGTCCACCAGTCGCGGCACGGCCCGATTGATAGCGATCCAATCATCCACCGTCGGCCTTCGCAGACCGGCTGCGTGCGCGATCGCGGGAATATGCAGCAGCAAATTGGTAGAGCCGCCCACGGCCGCGTGGACCACCATCGCATTGTGGATTGCATCTTCCGTAAGGATCTTCTCGAGCGTCAGTTGCCGGGCTTCGAGATCGACCAGCGCCGCCGCCGATCGCTCGGCCATGTCGAGCCAGACGGCCTGCCCGGATGGCGCCAGCGCGCTGTGTGGCAGCGACAATCCCATCGCTTCGCCGACCACTTGTGACGTGGCAGCCGTCCCCATGAACTGGCATCCGCCGCCCGCCGATCCGCAGGCCCGGCAGCCTAGTTCCGCCGCTTCCGAAAGCGATAAGCTTCCATGAGCGTAGCGGGCGCCGATCGTCTGAATTTTGCCGGCGTCTTCGCCTTCAGTCGGTGGCAGTGTCACGCCACCGGGAATGAGAATGCAGGGCAGCTTCTTGCTCCCTGCGAGAGCCATCATCATCGCTGGCAGTCCTTTGTCACAGGTCGCGACGCCGATGACGCCGCTGCGCCTTGGCAGCGATCGGATCAATCGCCGAAGCACGGTCGCCGCGTCATTGCGATAAGGCAGGCTGTCCATCATCCCGCGCGTGCCCTGCGTTCGGCCATCGCACGGATCCGTGACGAAGCCCGCGAAGGGAATGCACTCCAGCGCGTTGAGCTTTCGCGCCGCCGCCTGCATCAAGAGGCCGACTTCCCAATGGCCCGTGTGATAACCCAACGCGATGGGCGTGCCATCGTCGGCACGGAGCCCGCCGGACGTGCTGAGAATCAGGAATTCCTTGCGGCCGAGCTTACGCGGGTCCCAGCCCATGCCGGCATTTTGCGTCAGGCCAAACAGATCGCCGCTGGCCCAGTTGCGAAGCATTTGATCGGTGAGGGGAAGGGCACCTGATGGGCCGGTGCCATGCGTGCGAATGGAATAGATCGACGAGTCCGAGGAATCGAAGAGGGATTTCGAATCGCGTGGCGCTTCGCTGGTCTTTTGAGCGGACATGTCGCAAGTCTAAAAGAAGAAGCTCCAATCGCAATCGCGGTTGGAGCTTCGGGGTTTATTGAGATTACTTTTCAGATTCACGCCGGCTGGTGGCTGAGCGCTTCCTGCTCGCATTGTTCCAGCGTCTTGAGCACTTCCACCATCGTGTCCGGTCGCTCTTCAGGATAATAGCGCAGGCACCGCATCACGAAATCAGAAAGGTCCAACGTGACGCCGGGGTTCAAATCACGCGGCGACGGGAATTGCTGCTTCTTGACGATGTGCCGCTCAGTCTTCTCAACGGTGATGTATGTGGGAACGCGCCGGCCGGTCAGGCCCCAGTACATCGTTGCGCCGAAATTGTAAATGTCGGTGCGATAATCGACCGGCTTGCACTTGACCTGCTCGGGGGCGATGTAGTCCGGCGTGCCCTGCACGCGCGGCTTCACGGTGCCGACGAGACAGGCCTGGCCAAAATCGAAAATCTTCAACGTATCATCTGTGCAGCGCAGCATGTTGTGCGGCTTGACGTCGCAATGGATGATGCGTTGGTAATGCATCGCCGCCAGCGCCACCGCCGCCTGGCGCATCAAATTGAAAAACGAAGCCATGCTTGCCGGCGGCTTGTCATCAAGCGGCGTCCCATCGATCAGTTCGAGGATCAGGGCTGCTTCCGTCGGCTTGCTGAGCATTCGGCGATTGAGCTTCAGATCGACCACCCGCCTCAATGCCGGATGGCGGAAGATTTTGCCGACTTCGAACTCGTTAACGAGCTGCTCGATGTAACGATCGTGCTTTTCGGTTTGCCGAATCACATGCTTGAGGGCGTAAAGCTGATTGGAAGAGTCGGTGACGACATAGATCTTGCTGGCCGCTCCCTCACCCAACTTGGAAACCACGTCATAGCCGAATATCGACCGGGGCAGAGAAGCATCATCAGGGGTGATCGGTCTATCCACAGATCTATCTCCCGCACGCGCCGGGCGCTTGGCGTCCCAGGAATCTACCAGACGAACGCTTGTTGTGCGAAGACTCATAACGTCAATACAGTAGCGTCCCGGTCATGAGAAGGTGATGAGAAGATACGCGAGTTTTCTCATCTAACGAAAAAAAGTTAACTTCTTGCAGGGTCATGTACTTCGATCAACATGCATAAAGGCGCCAAATGGTTGCAGAATCGGCCAGGGATTGCCTAAAAAACAGTCAATTCCCCAAGTACGGCTCATCCTCCATGGCCTGCAGATAAGCCAGGGCTTCTTTGAGGCCGCAGACAGCGGTTCCACGCCGCCTGCCGGCACAATCGAGCTCTCTCAACAATAGTAAATCGTCGAAGTCGTCCGATTGTTGCAGTCGGATTCTGGCGCGGTGCCCCAAAGTCCCCTCATTGTAGGCATGAGCATCCATGTGATGGGCAATTAAAAATCGGGTTCGATCGGTAATGGTGCCCTCCAGGGCTTCCAAACCAGCCGCCACGTGATCCGAAGAATCGATCGCTTTGCCCACATCATGGAGCAGGGCGGCAGCCAGGAACTCCTCATCCCACGGCCGTTGCTGGCGCGCCAGTTCAAAAACCTGCAAGCTGTGATACAAAGCATCGCCTTCGGGGTGGTATTGCGGGTTTTGCTTTACGCGGGCCAGCGGCTCCAGAAGTATCCGGTATCGCTCATATCGATCGACCGGCTCCTCAAGCTCGCGAACCTGCTCATCCAACTCGATGCCGGGATATTGATTGAGCAGCAATTGCTCCAACTCGGCAACGCTGGCGCGCTCGATCGCTTTACCGGTGATGGAACTTTTGAAGGCGTAGTTGATCTTGTCCTGGTCGTAGAGTGTCAATTCAAACCTGAAGCGGGCGCGAATGTGAATGTGCGTGAAGATCCGCTCTTCATTGAATTTTCGGATGCGTTTCCGCTCGACGTCATACTGATACTGCTGCTCATCGAGAACGCTGGTCACCGACGACAGATGATTGCTGAACACATGGATGTCGATGTCGGAGCCTTGCCGGACATGGCCGGTCAGGGTGCTGCCGATGAGCTTTGGAGAAAAGGCCGAGAGAAGATGCATCATCGCCAGCGCTTCGAGCCGCATGGCTTTGAGATTCTCGTGGCGTTTGTCGCCTTCGTAGAGCTGGGCGAAAGCCTGGATTTGGTCGCGGATTTCGCGGTTGGAGGGGAGATCGCCGGGGTGGTAGCGATATTCGATGCCGAGCTGGCGTGCGGCTTTTCGCTTGGCGGTGAAGTATTCCGATTCCTGCCGTTCGTACATCAGACGCGCTGCCAGGAGCGCAATCTGCCTGCGGATTCGTGCATCAGCCATATCCTTTATCTCGCCGCGGTTTTCATGCCCAAATGTGCGGCGCTGGGCGGGTCAAAACGAGGACGGGAAACGTTCCGGTCCGATCACTTCTCATAACTGTTCAATACGAAATTGCGACAAATAAAAACGGTTAGCCGCGACGCGAAGCGGAGCGCTTTTCTCACCTCACAGAAAGCGCTCCGCTTCGCGTCGCGGCTAACCTTGGTTTACTGCATCTTCCGGCATTTCGGCACCGCATGACGCGGTAGTGTTACTGCCCGATTTCCAACCGCGCATACTTCTGCAGTGTCGCCTGCTTGTTCTTGAGATAGTCGCCGACTTTCCCTTTGAACACCTCGGCGTTGATGTAATCCTGATCCAGCAGCACGCGCTCCGCATAGAACGCATTCAGCTTGCCTTCGGCGATCTTCTCAGCCACCTGCTGGGGCTTGCCGGTTGCCTTGGCCTGCTCGACGGCAATTTCGCGTTCCTTCGCCACAACATCAGCCGGCAGCTCGTTGCGCGTCATCGCCAGCGGACGGGCTGCGGCAATATGCATGCCGACCTGGTTGACTACATCGGTCCCAACCTTGCCATTAAAAGCCATCAGCACGGCGATCTTTCCTTTGCCGGCAGTGCTGTAGAGATACGTTGCGACTTGCCCGCCTGATGGTGCATCGAGCTTCAGCACCCGGCCAATCTGGACGTTTTCGCCGGTTGTCTGCGCGACTGCGGTCAGGTCGGCCTTGATCTGCGCGTCTTCCTTGACATCCCCTGATGGATTGGAAAGCGCCTTCTTGACGGCAGTCTCCGCGATCTTTGCCACCACTTCGTTCTTCGCGGTGAAGTCGGTATTGCAAACCACTTCCAGTGCGACCGCATGCTGCTGATCGCTGCTCGTGGCAGCCGCGACGCGACCTTCGTTGGCGGCGCGCTCGGTGATGGAAGTCTTGACGCCTTTTTTGCGCAGATTTTCGACGGCCTTATCGACTTCGCCGTTGGCTTCGACAAGGGCCTTCTTGCATTCCATCATTCCAAGACCAGTTTTGTTTCTCAATTCGTTGACCTTTTGGGCGGTGATCTCTGCCATGTTCACTCCGTCTTGCGTTCTCGCGAATGGCCGGATTGTAGGAACTTGTTGGAATCCGTGCCGATTAAAAAAGGGCGAGGCAAGCCTCGCCCGTCGAATGTCATTGTACGGCTCTGTTTGAAAGCTCCCCGCGCGGCGAGGCGCCGCGAATGAGGGCGAGCATGCGAGGCGCGACGACGAAGCGTATTGTGAAAAAATACGTTGAGGGGGAGCAACAAAGCAGGCTCGCCCTCAGACGCAAGCATCGCCCGTGCGGAGTTTTCAGACGGAGCCTGGTTCAAACTCAGGCGGGCTGACCGGCGGCAACGGGCTCGGCACCCTGCGGAGCTGGGGCCCCTTCAGGAGCCGCGCCACCTGCAGCGGCTTCTTCTGCCCGGAACTGCGAGCGGGTGCTGCGGCGCCGGGGCTGTGCCTCTTCGCCCTTGGTTTCGGGCCGGGTCTGCTTGCCTTCGATCACTGCATCGGCCAGCTCATGCAGGATGATCTCGATCGCGCGCATCGAATCATCGTTGCAGGGGATCGGCAGATCGACCAAATCCGGATCGCTGTCAGTGTCGATCAGGGCAATGGTCGTGACGCCAAGCTTACGGGCTTCCTTCACCGCAATATGCTCGCGGCGGGTGTCGATGATGACCATCACGCCCGGCATACGCTCCATTCGGCGAATGCCTTCCAGGTTAGTCTTGATCTTTTCCATTTCGCGCTGCAGCGCGGCCTTCATCTTCTTGGAATATGTTTCGATCTGGCCGGTGTTCCAAAGCTTTTCCAGCTCTTCAAGGCGGTTGAGCCGCTGACGGATGGTGCGGAAGTTGGTCAGCGTTCCGCCGAGCCAGCGCTCGGAGACGTAGTGCATATTGCACCGGCGCGCCTCTTCTTCCATGGGATGACGTGCCTGTCGCTTGGTGCCGACAAACAGTACGTCCTTGCCCTGGGCGACCGTCTGATTGATCAGCCGGCGGGCGCGGAGCAGGCCCTTGAGCGTTTCGCGGATATCGATGATGTGAATCATGTTCCGCTTGCCGTGGATGTAGGGCTCCATCTTTGGATTCCAACGGCTGACGCGGTGGCCAAAATGTACGCCGGCATCGACCAGCGCCTTAACGAGTTCTTCCTGAGACTGTGCCATACTCAAAAGGCTCCATCATGCATCGGCCGGCGAGAGTTTATCTCGAAGGGCCGTCAGCCCGTGCGAAACCGCCGGCCAAGACGCCGGTTACGAATGAGGCTTGAGTAACCAAAGAAGTTGTAAAACAAATGCCCGCCTCGATCCCAATTCCCAAAGCGGGAAGACCGATGCGGGCGGCCCTTGGCAGGCCAAGACTCGTCACTGTACCCAAGCACTTCATTGGATGCAAGCATAGAAACTACAAAGAGAAAAAACGGTGCGACCCACGCAGATTTCAGGCAGGAATTGCGCGAGATAAGCCGCCTCCATGCACCGAAATGAACCCTGAGCCCGGCTATTGCGCGTGCGTTTTGAAGGGCATCCGCTATATCCTGTTCTGCCGGTGCAAAGCCATTCGAAGGGGAAAGATGAAATTCATTAATATCGACCTTCGCTGCCCCAACTGCGGCTACCACCTGCGCGGCCTGCAATCGGATCATCCCTGTCCCGAATGTGGCCTGAAAATTCTTGCCCACTTAGAGGAGCCGGGCCCGCAAAAAGTGGATCGACTTGATGAGGAACTCGATGAACATCTCCAGGAACAGGAAAACTTCGCCGCCCGCGAGCGAAGAATCAATGAGCTGTTGAGCTCATGGGAAGCCCGCGGCGTGCGATTCGATCAATTGCTGGATCGAATTGAACAGGTGCTAAGCCGCGCGGAAAGTGCAAGAAATGTCTGAGCAACATCCGCAATCATCTTCGACAGAAATCAAGGAGCCGATCGGACCTCGACCGGGCGCGCGCCACCGCCGCTCCATTGGGATTTCGGATTCGGCGATCCAACTGATTCGCTGGTTTCTTATCGCACTCGTTTTTGCCGCGGCGGCAACCGCGATCACCGTGCGCGGCACGGGGTATACCGGCATAACAGCGGAGGGCGGCAAGTATTTCGTGCGGTTTAAATCAACGCAATATGAGGTCACTCGCGCAGAATACGAGCACGTGCGCTTCCACAGTCGCGTCTCCACGGCCGCAATCTGTGCAATAGCCATCTCTTTGATCGTGCTCGGCGGCTGGGAATCGATTCGCAGCGGCGGAAGACGTAATCCTCTGAACATCGGCAACGACCTCGCGCGCCGGGTCCGGCTTCTAAGGATTAAGCGATGAAGGCGGAACGTTGTGAATCTCGTTCGATTCAAATCATCGACTACAACGGCGCTGGTCGCTGGAGCCGGGATGAAATTCTCCGCAGATATGCAGCCTATGCGAGAGAAATGGGAATTGAGCCGCGCGACCTGTCGCCGCACGAAAGCACCGAAAAAGGTCGCCGCTGGATTTATCCCGTGATGAACCGTGTTATTGACGGCATTGCCGCCGGTGATCCGGCATGCATCAGGCTCGGGATCGAGTTCATCGAAGAAGACGCGAAGTTTACCTTCGGTAAAAGATTGAAGGCCAGTACGGCTTGCGCGCTTCGCCGAACATCGCTTACCGAAGAACAGAAAGATCGCATTCGGCGGCGCGTCTTTGCGATATTGCAGACAGGCATTATTCCGCACGAATATCGCGAATATGCGAAGCTAATTCGCAAAATCGGCTTCCAACTTTCGCAAGTGCCGGAGGTGGATCCGGCCAATTTCGATGCCACGCGTTTTCGGCGTTATTTTCAGCAGGCAGCGAGTGAAGATCGACCGGGAGAAGACATTACCGTCACCGCGCCGCGCGAGCGGGCTGTCATGATGCTGGTCGAATGGTGTGTGGAAGATGGGACGAGAGTTAGGAAGTCTCAGGCAGTTTGCAAAGTCGAAATCGCCTGGGTGTATGAGACGCCTCTCAGGCAGGAGGTTCTGGAAATCAGGTCGCCAGTTGCTGGCGCGCTATTCCAAATGGCGAGAGTCGGTGACGTGTTGGGATCTGGCCAGCAAATCGCAAACGTGATCCCAAGCCAAGGCGCGCCATGAAGCACGGGGCGCGCAGTGTGCACGCGCGCCCCGCCGAGCGGGAATTCGCTAACCATCGCAAGTTGAGCATCGCCAAACGGATACGATAGTACGTCACCGTACATGGAACAAAAACGGGGCGCAATGGGCAATGGGGCGCGCATTGACCCTTTTTGAACCTCAAAAGCGCGTTATTTTTGCGATAAATTATGGACGGTCAAGTATTTATAGGTATATCAATTTATTGCTTGATATGCCCTCCGCGCCCCGCACTTTTGTCAAGTGATTTTACGTGGATCGCCGCATAAACCCCCGCCGCTCTTCCACTTACGCCGGCTGATTGTTTCAGGTGGGTTTGTTACGCAAATCTAATGTCTCACGTGCGCGCCTCGCACCGCCGTTGCTCAGAACGCGACACGCCGCGGACGTTTCACATTAATCATCGAGTCCTTAGTGCACCCTCCGCCCTCCATCCGAAGATTGCACCGAACCCGGGCACTTTGAAGAATAGGCGACATGCCCTACCCCCGGCCCCTTTACCTCTTTATTTGTTGGGCGAGCTTGATCCTTGCAGCAGGGCCGGACTTGCTGGCGAGCAGCGCTTTGGAAATCTCTTCGGGCCCCAATGCCGCTGTCTTGAAAGACGGGAAGCCGTTTCGCGCCATTGGCGTAAATTATTTCGACTGTTTCCTGAGGACATTAGAGGATGGCAACGATACGAGCTATGAAAACGGGTTCGCGGTCTTAGGAGCGCGGGGCATTCCGTTTGTGCGGTTTTGTGCGGCGGGATTTTGGCCAAAGGACATGAGCCTTTATCAAACGGATCGTGCCGAGTATTTCCGCAGGCTGGACCGGGTTGTCGATTCAGCAGGCCGGCGCGGAATTGGCATGTTCCCCTCATTGTTCTGGTTTTATCCGACGGTTCCAGACCTTGTCGGAGAACCTGCCAACGCGTGGGGGAACCCACACAGCAAGACGCGAGCTTTCATGCGCAATTATGTGCGCGAGGTCGTGACGCGGTATCGGCAGAATCCCACCGTTTGGGGCTGGGAATTTGGCAACGAATACTCACTCGGGGCGAGTCTGCCCAATGCCGGTGAGCATCGGCCACCCGTTGTGCCTCAGCTTGGAACGCCGGCATCGCGGAGCGCCCAGGATGAATTGACATTTTCGATGGTGCGCGAGGCGTTCGAGGATTTTGCGAGGGAAGTGCGCAAATACGATCCGACGCGGCGGCCACTCATTACCGGCGACAGCATCTTGCGCGACTCAGCCTGGCATCAGGAGCATGAGGGGAATTGGAAATCGGACACGCCTGATCAATTTGCCCAAATGCTCAAGCAAATGAACCCCGATCCCATCAACTGCATCAGCCTGCATCTTTATGAGCCGCCACAGTGGCGCCACTTGAGCGATGCCATGCAAACAGGTCAAAAATTGAACAAGCCGCTGTTTGTCGGGGAATTTGGCGTTCCCGGGGAAGGGGCCGATGCGCAAGCTGAATTCCGAAGGCAAATAAAACAGATTATCGACAGCGATGTACCATTGGCCGCGCTTTGGGTTTTTGATTACAGCAAGCAGAAGGATTTTAGCGTGACCCAAAGCAACTCCAGGTCATGGCAATTGGACCTTATTGTCGAAGCGAATCGCAAACTTAATGGTCGATGATTCATGCCATGATGAGGCACTGGCGCTATAACTTTTCAAAGCCGGACCCGATTTTTGAGTTCAGCAAACGCTCTGTCATTTGTCGCCGGTGGTCTCAATGTCGGCGTCGTGGACGATCTTGATGAGCTGGTCGTGCATAGTTTCCCAGGCCTTGGCGGTGCCGACGAACTCGAAGAAGGTGAATTGCCGACCACGCTTGAAGAGGTAAAGGTCGACGCGAAAAGGGATGCCGGAGCTCTCAAAACTGTAGGCGACGTGCACGGCGGGAAGCTTTTTCTTGCCGGCGGTTGTTTTGTCCTCGTCGAGATGTTTCCAGTCTGCGGGGAAGCTTTTGACCATTGTGTCCTTGAATTGATCAATCGTTTCATCGACGTCGTCGACGATGTGGCCTAGTTTCGCGACGTAGTAGTCATCCGAATGCGCGGGGACTCCGGTTTGGAGCGTGAGCTTCATCACATCGTCGCTCTTCTTTTCCTCGGTCTTCTTCCAGCCATCTGGCGCGTGGATGGTGACCTTGGCGCTATCCTCCTTGAAATCGTCGGCACGGGTCAGGGACGCGGGGAGTATCGCAAGGGCGATCGTGAGAGATGGGAGGAGACGGTTGAGGGAAGGCATCAATTGCTCCTGATGGGTTGTGGCGGAAGTATACCCGAAGGTTGCATGCATCGAGCGCTGGCCAAGCAATTTTCTAACAATCGGCATGGATGTGCCGGCAACGAATTCCCTGGGGGTCTCGGCGTTCCAACGTTTTTTACCGCTGCAAGTATCCTCCTAACGTACGAGCCAACCTCAATCGCAATGGGCAACGCGTGCATTTGGAAAGGGAGAATCTCATGATCGTTCCGGTCTGGTTTCAGCGGCGGTTTTTGGTTGTCGTGTCATGCGTTGCGTCAATCGCTTCCATGACTTGCGTTGCCCTTGCGCAAGCACCCAATGGTTCCGCGGGAAATGGAACGGCTTCCGCTCCGGTCAAGCTGCTTGAACCCAAACCGATCACGCCGGGCCATGTCGTCGTGACGCTCTTCCCACCGGGTCACCCGGCCCTTCGCGCCGGGAAAAACTTCGACAAGGAAGAGGTGATGACCGGCCGCAATGGACGGATTTCGAATGTCACCAACATTCACAATCCGTCGATCGAGCTTTATCTGGCGCCGCCGGAGAAGGCCAACGGGATGGCGATGATCCTTGCCGCTGGCGGGGCCAATCGCACCGAGGGCGTCGGCGGGGAGGGCGTACAGGTTGCCAACTGGCTCAATTCCCTGGGCGTCTCCTGCTTCATCGAGCGATACCGTCTTTCTCCCGAAGGGTACAGCTCATCGACCGATGCGCTGCTCGACACGCAGCGATCGGTTCGCATGATTCGCGCTCATGCGAAGGAATGGAATATTGATCCCCATAAGATCGGCCACATGGGATTCTCTGCCGGCGGCGAGCAATCGGCGCGGCTGGAGCTCAATTACGATCTGGGAAATCCGGGCGCCCCCGACCCGATCGATCGCGAGAGCTGCCGCCCGGATTTTGTGGTGCTGGTGTATGCCGGGTGGATCGTCAACAGCCTGGACATGAGCCACGTGCCGGCGGATGTGCCGCCGGCCTTCCTCGTGTGCGCGGGAACCGATGACATGTTCCACTCGAAGCAAACGGTTCAATTCTACACGGCGGTTTCCACCGTCGGCGCCAAACAGAAGCCCCGGCCGCTGAACATCGAGATGCACATCTACGGGCATGGCGCCGTGCCGCCTCGAACCGATGGACACGGCGGCGGAATCTCCGCCCGCAGCGGAATTCCCTATGGAACTTGGCCGCAGCGATTTGTCGAATGGGCGACGGATGCTGGGCTGTTGCCGAAAGCGGGGGAGAAGCCGGGGACGGGAAAGCCGTAGGATTCGACTACAGGTTCGTGACACGTTCTTGTCACCTTCGTTCTCTGGGATTTACAATTGCAGGGCGGCGGACGTATTGACGTGTACCCCGGAGCCAAACCTCGGTGAAGAATATCCAAGTCATCGATGGCGCCGAGAATTGCAGCTTTTCAATCTGCGTGGTGGGTGACGAAGATTTTGCTGAGATTTTTCCGGGACCCGGTCAGGATATTGAGTTCATCGAGGATCTTATAGAAAGAGTCGGAGAGAAGCGCGCCTCGGAATTAGTTAGAAATGGAACGACTCAACGTATCCATAAACGAGATGCAATGGGGATTCATGGAACCCTGTTCTTTGGATTAGCAAAAAGAAAAAAATACTTCCCAGATAAGCGGGAGGATGACATAGATAAGGCGCACTTTGTTCGTTAGACGAGCTGCGATTCGCTTGCCGTATCTTGCCTTCGCGCTCAAATCGAATCGATTTTGCAGCGCTCCGGTCAGCTTCTCTGGACCTCTAAGAATCCAGATTCTCCGCCCCAATTGCCCTGCTTACAATCCGCCTATGCAAAAAGTCACATTCGGCAAAACCGGCTTGCAGGTTTCGCAGTTGGGGTTTGGCGGGGCGCCGGTGGGGTATCTAAAGACCGATCGGCAGCGCATCGCGCAGATCATCGATTTGCTGCTGGAACACGGCGTGAACTTCATCGACACGGCGGCGAGCTATCCAGGGTCGGAGGAGGCGTTGGGCGAGGTGCTCGCCGGGCGGCGCGAGCAAGTGGTGATTGTGTCCAAGTGCGGCTCGACGCTGGAGGATGTGCCGGGCGAGGCATGGTCGGCTCGCCTGGTCAGCGGCACCGTCGATCGCTCGCTGAAAAATCTGCGCACCGATCATTTAGATGTCATGCTGCTGCACTCATGCGATTTGGAAACGCTCAAACAGGGCGAGGCGATGGGCGCGCTGATCAAGGCGCGCGAGGCGGGAAAAATCCGCTTCGTCGGCTACAGCGGCGACAACCATGCGGCCGCCCACGCGGCGACGCTGCCGGATATCGCGGTGATCGAAACGTCGGTGAACATCGCCGACCAGATCAACCTTCGGCTCGTGCTTCCGGCGACGCAGAAGAACAACGTGGGCGTGATCGCCAAACGTCCGATTGCCAACGCGGCATGGAAAGAGCCGAGCGAGCAGCAGGGGCTCTATCGAAATTATGCGCAGGTCTATCATGATCGCTTGAAGCAGATGAATCTGAACCCGAGTGATCTTGGATTGACCGGCCCCGACGCCTGGCCGGAAATGGCGTTGCGTTTTGTGCTCAGCCACCCCGGCGTTCACACCGCCATCATTGGCACCACCAATCCCCAAAACGCCCAAGCCAACATCGGCTACGCCAACAAAGGCCCGCTTCCGCCGAATGTGGTCGCGAAGATCGAAGCGGCGTTCAGCAAAGCGGATCCCAAGGGGACATGGACGGGGCAGACGTGAAGCCGACCTCTGTGGGCGCGGGAGCGAAAAGCACGACGCTATTTTTGCGATCGGATTTCGAAAAGGAATTCCACCGGATTCAGAATACGAAGCGCCGGAAAACGTTTTTGGAAATCCGCCGCCTCAACCTTGGTCAAGTCCATGAGATCGAGCAAATCCCTGTCGCGGGAAACGATGAGCTTCGCGTCGGCTGCGAGCGCGAGATTGACGTAGTGTGCGTCGTCGGGGTCTCGCGGGTATGAAAAAACTTCGGGAAAGCCGACCAGAAGCGTGGCGGCGATTTCGATGGCCTCAAAGAATTCTTCAACGCGGTTCGTGTGCAGACGGAGCCTGGTGATCACCTTTGGGCGGCTCGTCACTTCACGTAGTTCTTCCAGAACCGACGGCGAGACGAACAGATTTATTTTCCGGTCGATCGCAAGTTGAACGCACTGGCCTGCAGGTCCCTCTGGAGAGGCCAGAGCTTGAAGAAAGGTGTTGCAGTCAAAAACAACTCGTGTGGAGTCGGTCATCCCGCCCGTTTCTCGCGGCGCTCGGCCCGCATGGCGTGCTTCTCGGCTTCGAGGAAATCCGAGAGTTCATCTTCGGTCATTCCGCTGCGCGCAAATTCCTCGGCGATGGGGCCGCTGATATCTTTGAGTGACCTGGGCGGCGACGCGATGAGTTCAAGATGCCGGGCGGCATAAGTTTCCACGTCAACGCCAGCGGCAGCGGCCTTTGCTTTGAGCCCAGCTTCGGCTTCGGCGGAGATGGAGAGATTGAGAACCATACCATTCCTATTCTACCATGTCCTCGGTTCGCAGGACAGGTTTACGGTGGCCTCGAAACGGGACAAAACCGGAAAAAGGGTGCCAGCCATCCTTGTCGTACTTCGTTCTACGGCTGAGATTTAGGAAACTATGGGAGACAAAACGATGACACGAGTTCGCGTGGCGAGTTTCACCATCTCGCTCGACGGTTACGGAGCAGGTCCGAATCAAGACATCAACAACCCGCTGGGCATTGGCGGCACGGAGCTGCACCAGTGGCTCATCCCAACACGCACGTTCCAGCGGACCTTGTTCGGCAAGGAGGGCGGGACGACCGGCGTTGACGATGATTTTGCCGCCCGCGGCTTTCAGAATGTCGGGGCATGGATTCTTGGGAGGAACATGTTTGGACCCATTCGCGGGAAGTGGCCGGACATGAATTGGAAAGGCTGGTGGGGAGACAATCCGCCTTATCACGTTCCGGTCTTCATCTTGACCCACCACGCCCGTCCCTCCATCGAAATGGAAGGCGGCACGACGTTCCACTTCATCACAGAAGGCATTCGCGAGGCGCTCGATCGTGCACGTGAAGCCGCTGCCGGAAAGGATGTGCGGATCGGCGGTGGTGCGAACACCATCCGGCAATATCTTCGCGAGGGGCTCATCGATGAACTGCACGTTGCGATCTCGCCTGTGCTGCTCGGCAGGGGAGAAGCGCTGTTCGAAGGGGTTGATCTGCGCACACTCGGATACAAATGCGTTGAGTTTGTAGCGTCGCCGAAGGCCACGCATGTCGTCTTGCTGCGCCAAGTGGGCACCGGTGCCTAATAACGTTTTGCGGGTTTGCCTTCGCCATCTATAAGTGGTCGCATTGATGCAATGGCCGGGCGAGTGTGCCTGGAGCGTACACGCGTCCCGACAAGCCATCGTCTGCCTCCAAAGGTGGAGGAAGTTGTGGAAGAATTCGAAAATCAGCAGCGATTCTTTGAGATCGCGGAACCATTTCTTAAGCGGATCGACCAATTACTACACGAATTTGCTCAAAGTCACGGGGCGGAGGTGATCATAGATTATCATGGCTCCTCCGGCCGTCAGATTCACAAAGAGGGGTTGGATCGGCTCCATCGGATGGTGCAGATCACGCCGACGTGGCCGAACTGGGGCCGCTCTAATGGCGAAATTCCCACTTTCCTTGTAACACTTTCTATCTGGCGGGATGCAGCGGGCTATCGTCAAAGCTGGGACCGCGACGAAAAGAGCCTTGATCCGGAAACACTGAAGGCTGAATTAATACCGCTGCTCCAAATTGGATGGCTCACCCTGAAGAATTTTGACGAATACGAGTTGAAGCGGCGCGGTCACAGGGTTAACCAATTCCAAGGGTGATATTGAGCTGCAGGAGACGTGTGAGGAAGCGAAGCTTAATGCTCCGAGTGTTCATACGAGGGCACGTCGAATGGCGCGTCATCAACACAACGGAATGAATCCTCGTTGCCCGGTCATCGAGGCGCTGGAACCTCGCACGATGTTTGATGCCGTGGCGGTGGGCGGGCATGTGACCGATGCGCAAGCGGAAGTCCTGGCGCGCGTCGTCGCATACGAGAGCACCTTGTCGGTCGGCTCGACGCCGCTGGCGGGGAGCGATTACGTCGTCAATCACGTGTTCAACGATACGCACGATGGGTTTGCGGCAGTTGGCTTGATTTCGCCGACCGTAGCGCCCGTTCTGGTCTTGCGCGGAACGGATGACTCGAAGGATGTGACTGCCGACGCCAATCGCACCGGCGTCGGATTCAATCAATTCTCCGACAACTGGCTTGGCAAGAAGGGTGTGAAAGCGTGGCTCGATTCGGCACCAGTCACCAATTCCGAGATTCTCGGTGCGGTGGATCTCGTCGGCCACAGCCTGGGCGGCGCGCTGGCGCAATGGATCGCGGCCGCATACACGCACGCGGGGCACGATGTCGGCCGGGTTGTCACATTTAACGCGCCGGGCATCTCGGCGTCGTATGCCAGACGTTTCAATGCGACCCGCGCGATCAGCGTGATCGATTACATCACCAGCGACGACATCGTGAGCATGGGCGGCCAGGCCTACATCAGCGGCCAGTACGATCTTGTGCACTACAACTCCGAAAGTGAGCTCGCCCCAAACCTCACGGCAATTTTTAGTTGGGAACTCACGAAGCACACCACGCCGGTGCTGACGGATGCCGCCGGCGGCACCGTGCCCGCGGATGAGATGATCGACGCGCCCGCGCCGACATCGCAACTGGGCAGCAAGACGTTCGAGTTTTCGGATGCCGAGTACAGCGACATGCTGGGGGATTTGAAGACCGCGATCTCCGTGTTTCCATCCTATCGCAAGCTGCCCGCCGCGCTGACTTCGCGGGCCACGACAGAAGCGGTTCGGCCGAGCCTGTTCAAGATCTTGTTTTCGCAATTAGGTGGGTCGGCTCTTTAGATAACTATTTGCGACTTTTTTGACTCAAAAAACTATCGGATTAATACTGCAAGAGGTGCAGCATTAGAGACTTACGCCGACAATCGCCAAATGGGTATTGATGGGCACCCTCTGCACTTTTCTCCAGGAATTTTTCCGCGAATACGAATTCAATTGGCGCTATGATCCGCTTTCCGCTACGCGGAATTTCGGCAGGAGCGCGAATGGCGATGGCTTGGGATCAGGGGCAGGTTTGGATAGGGCGGGTGGGGCGCCTGCGGCAGCTAATTACGCTACCGCCTTGGGCCCGGATGATCCTGATGATTGTGGCTCTGCCGGGGATTTTGGCGGTGGCTGTTGTAAAGAAATAGAAGTGTCACCTTTTTAGCTCAAATAGAAGTGTCACCCTGCCTTCCTCTTTTCCGCGGGGAGATTCCGCGCCGGCGTAGCCGGGGCGGAATCTCCCCGCGGGCGCG
>Ga0134128_10001625_pt1 | contig 28567 bp, 22 predicted proteins | sample KB31754_FD_96462 | JGI IMG/M metagenome (GOLD analysis project Ga0134128, IMG submission 96462) | Terrestrial soil microbial communities with excess Nitrogen fertilizer from Kellogg Biological Station, Michigan, USA - KB3-175-4 | ecosystem: Environmental > Terrestrial > Soil > Unclassified ... | reverse complement strand
GAGAAGTACAACATTTCGCCTCTGGTAATTCACAGCAGTTATCTGGTGAACCTGGCCAGCGCGACGCCGGAGTTCCATCGCAAATCGGTGGAGGCGTTTCGCGGCGAGCTCGAAAGGGCGCTGGCGCTCTGCGCAGATTACGTGGTACTACATCCCGGTTCATTTCGGGGACGCAGCCGCGAAGAAGGGCTGCAACTGGTTGCATTATCGATTGCTGAAGCGGCCCAGGGACTTGAACTGGAGAAGGCGCATCTTATGGTCCTCATTGAGAACACCGCCGGGGCTGAGTTTTCTCTGGGTGGATCGTTTGAGCAGGTGGCGCATCTGTTGGAATATCTGCGGCCGGTTTGTCCTGTGGGGGCATGCATTGACACGTGCCATACCCACGTGAGCGGCTATGACATTGTGAGCGCAACCGGCTATGAAGAGACGATGATGCGCTTGGACGAGAGCATCAGCCTCAAGGACGTCCGCGTGTGGCACTGCAATGACGCCAAGGACCCGCGTGGCTCCAAACGCGATCGTCACGAGCACATTGGCAAAGGGACGATTGGCCTGGAGCCATTCCGGCGACTGCTGAATGATCCGCGAACCGAGCATTCGGCCTTCATCGCTGAAACGCCCATTGATGAGCCCAAGGACGACCTCCAGAACGTCGCTCTGCTGAAGTCTCTGGTCGCAAGAGAGGTAGCCCCGGCCAAGGTTCCGGCAAAAACAAAAAGAGCTTAAGATAGAACATGGCTGAGATTAAGGACATTCCCGCCAATCCTCCCCAGCGCCAAGCGGACGACCGTTACGATCCCCATCGCATAGAAGAAAAGTGGCACGCCCGCTGGCAGGCCGAGCCCAAACTCTTCGCGGCTGACCCCGCTGACAGCACACGCAAGAAGTATTACGTTCTGGAGATGCTGCCTTATCCTTCCGGCGTCCTTCACATGGGACATGTTCGCAATTACGCCATTGGCGACGCGCTTGCGCGTTACATGTGGATGCAGGGCTACAACGTGCTTCATCCCATGGGATGGGATTCATTCGGCCTTCCCGCCGAGAACGCAGCCATTAAGAACAAAGTTCCGCCGCGGCAGTGGACGTTGCAGAACATTGCGCACATGAAGCAGCAGATGAACCGCATGGGCTTCAGCTATGACTGGTCGCGCGAAGTCACCACCTGTTTGCCGGAATACTACCGCTGGAATCAATGGTTCTTTTTGAAGCTCTACGAGAAGGGGCTCGCCTACCGCAAGAACAGCAAGGTGAACTGGTGTCCCGAGTGCGCCACCGTGCTTGCCAACGAGCAGGTGGTGGGAGGAAATTGCTGGCGGCATGAAGATACGCCGGTGGTGCAGCGCGAGCTGGAACAGTGGTTCGTTCGCACAACCGCATACGCTGAAGAATTGCTTCAGGGCTTGGATAAGCTTGAGGGCTGGCCGGAAAAGGTTAAGACCATGCAGCGCAACTGGATTGGCCGCAGCGAAGGCGCGCTGGTGGATTTCAAGATTGATGGCCCGATCGGACGCGCAGGCGACAAGGTTACGGTATTCACGACTCGCATTGACACCATCTACGGCGCGACCTCCATCCAGCTGGCTCCGGAGCACCCGCTCGTCGCCGATCTCATCGGCAACGATCCAAGCCTTCATGCAAAGGTTGAAGAAATGCTCGCCGAGCAGAACAAGGCCAAAGAGCGCGGCGAAGTGGAATCGATGGACAAGCACGGCGTGTTTCTCGAACGCTACGCCATCAATGCGTTCAACCAGGAAAAGCTCCCAATCTGGGTAGCCAATTACATCCTCATGGACTATGGCACTGGCGCCATCATGTCAGTGCCTGCGCATGATGAGCGCGACTACGAGTTCGCACAAAAGTACGGCCTGGATATTCGCGTGGTCATCTTGCCGCGCCGCATTGGCCAGCCACCGGCGGAAGGCGAGGCGGAGAAGCCTGTGCTACCGTACACGCCCAAGGACAGCCTGCTCATCAACTCGGGAGAGTTCAACGAGCTCTCGAATGAAGAAGGCATCCAGAAGATGACCGCTTTTGCGGAGCAGCACGGCTTTGGCAAGGCGACCGTCACCTATCGTTTGAAGGACTGGGGCATTTCCCGCCAGCGCTACTGGGGCACGCCCATTCCCATGGTCTACTGCGAAAAGGATGGCGTGGTGCCTGTTCCCGAGGACCAGCTTCCCGTAGTGCTGCCTGACAACGTGGATATCACTTTACAGGGCGGCTCGCCTTTGGGACGAGTGCTGGAATTCGTGAACACAACGTGCCCCAAGTGCGGCGGGGCCGCGCGGCGCGAGACCGACACCATGGACACGTTCGTCGATTCGTCCTGGTACTTCTACCGCTACACCTCGCCGCAGAGCAGCGGCAAGCCATTCGAGACAGCGAACATTGATTACTGGTTTCCAATCGATCAGTACATCGGCGGCGTGGAGCACGCCATTTTGCACCTGATTTACTCGCGCTTCTGGACCAAATTCATGCGCGATCTCGGCCTTGTTCATAACGACGAGCCGGCCACGCGACTTTTCACTCAAGGAATGGTGATCAAGGACGGCGCCAAGATGTCCAAGAACAAGGGGAACGTAGTCTCGCCCGACGACATGGTGGCCCGCTTCGGCGCGGACTCCACGCGCTGCTATGCCTTGTTCGCCGCGCCGCCCGATCGCGACCTCGACTGGCAGGAAGCAGGTGTTGAGGGCGTACACCGATTCTTGAGCCGCGTGTATCGCTTTGTGGTGCGAAATGCCTCCGCAGCAAATGGCTCACAAGGCAAAAACGGAACGGGCTCGCTCACAGCAGAGCAGCTTTCGCCCAAGGCGCGCCAGATACAGCGCAAGCTCCACCAGACCATCAAGCGCGTGACCGACGACTTCCAGGGCCGCTGGCACTTCAACACATGTGTTGCAGCGATCATGGAATTTGTGAACCAGCTTTACGGCGCGGAAGAAGAGATCGCTGCAGGCAAATTTCCGCCTCAGTTCCTCGCGGACGTCCAGCGCAAGCTGGTGTTGTTGCTTGAACCCTTTGCGCCTTATCTCGCCAGTGAGCTCTGGGAGATGCTGGGCGAAAAAGGTGATCTACTGCGCCAACCTTGGCCTCGGTACGACGCAAGTTTGGCCAAAGAAGACGAGATCGAATATCCGGTTCAGATTAACGGCAAGCTCCGCAGTCGCATCACGGTTCCCGCGGACAGCCCGGAAGAACTCGTCCGCGAGCGTGCGTTGGCAGAAGAGAAAGTTAAAGTTGCAGTTGAAGGAAAGCAGATTGTGAAAGTGATTGTGGTTCCCGGCAAGCTGGTGAACATTGTCGTCAAGTGAGATGAGATGTTCCCTACGGGGCGTGTGCTTTGGGTCGGAATAGCAGTACTTGTTTTTGGATGCACGTTTTTGTGGGCGTGCGTCCGAAGCGCGCGTAGGTCTCTAAAAACAGCTTCTCATTGCTCGGCGCTGGGGTGCTGCTTACTTGTGTTCTAATGGCAATTCTCTAGGTTGTAGAGCCAATGCAACTCGGGAAGGGTGCTACGAGGTTTCTTGTGCTTTGTGTGTTCGTCCCTCTGGCTGTGAGCCTCGTCTATTTGTTTGACCGAGTGACAAAAAATTGATGAGCTGCCACGCGGTTCAATTGATCCGCGTGCATCCGCGCAAACCCGCGGTGAGCTTTGGTTTTCCTTTACAGCTAACACTCGAATCAGGCACAATCATTCATGGAAGCCCAATCCATCGTCATTCTCGACTTCGGTTCGCAATACACGCAGTTGATTGCGCGCCGCATCCGCGAGCTGAAGGTCTTTTCCGCCGTTCTGCCCTGTTCCGCCTCGCTTGCTGAGATCAAGAGCTACAAACCAGCGGGAATTATTCTGAGCGGCGGGCCATCGTCGGTCTACGATCGGGACGCTCCTCCTGCCGATGAAAGAGTGCTTAGCCTCGGGCTGCCCGTGCTCGGCATCTGCTACGGCCTGCACTTCATCACGCAAAAGCTTGGCGGTCAGGTGGTGCCGGGACCGAAACGTGAGTACGGCCACGCCGAAGTCACCATCTCCCATGCTGATTCACGGCTGTTTCGCGGCCTGCCGCCATCGATGAACGTCTGGATGTCGCACGGCGATGAAGCCAAGGCGCTGCCTTCCGGGTTCACCGTGGTTGCGCGCTCCAGCAATGCCCTGGCCGCCATGGAAGATGACCAGCGCCGCGTTTGGGCGGTGCAGTTCCATCCCGAAGTTCAGCACACAAAAAATGGCCTCGAGCTGCTGCGCAATTTTGTTTACGAAATCTGTGGCGCTCGCGGCGACTGGACGCCACAACACTTTATCGACGATACCATCCGCCAGGTGCGCGAAACCGTAGGCGAAAAGGGAAGAGTGATCTGTGCACTGTCGGGCGGCGTAGACTCAGCCGTCGCAGCCACGCTGGTCAATAAGGCGATTGGTCGACGCCTGGTTTCGATCTTCGTGAACAACGGCGTGCTGCGCAAAAACGAGTTTGAAAAGGTGCAGCAGAACCTGAGAGACAAACTGGGCCTGAACCTTGACGCGGTGGACGCGAGCAAGCGATTTCTCGACAAGCTGGCCGGCGTCACTGATCCTGAAAAGAAGCGCAAGATCATCGGCAATGAGTTCATTGAGGTATTCGATCAGGAGGCGCATCGTCTCGAAAGCACCGTCGGGAAAGTGGAATGGCTGGTGCAGGGAACTCTTTATCCTGACGTAATCGAATCGCGCAGCGTGCGTGGCCCCTCCCAAACCATCAAGAGCCATCACAATGTGGGTGGCCTGCCGGAGAAGATGAAGCTCAAGCTCATTGAGCCTTTAAAAGATTTGTTTAAGGATGAGGTCCGCCGCATTGGCCGCGAACTGGGAATGCCGGAAGAGATTCTGCAACGACAGCCGTTCCCAGGGCCCGGTCTGGCGGTGCGAATCCTGGGCGAGGTCACACAGGAACGCATCTCGCTGCTCCAAGAAGCCGACGACATCGTAGTGAACGAAATACGCCGCGCTGGACTTTACACCCAAATCTGGCAATCGTTCGCGGTGCTGCTACCGGTGATGTCGGTCGGCGTGATGGGCGATCAGCGGACCTATGCGTATACGTGCGCGATTCGCGCCGTGCACTCAGAGGACGGCATGACCGCCGATTGGGTGCCGCTGCCCTACGACGTCCTCAAACGCATCTCCAGCCGGATTGTGAACGAGATTAGGGGGATCAATCGCGTGGTGTACGACGTGACTTCCAAGCCGCCCGGAACGATTGAGTGGGAGTAACCCAAACCTCTGAAACACGGAGGAACAGAGGAAGGGGAGGAACTCCAAAATTTCTGGTGCTCATCGATGCAGTTTGGGTCGACAGTACGCAACAACGATGCTCATCCCTCCGCTAACTCCATTCCTCTGCGTTTCGATGCTTTTGGGCTATGCCGCCCACGGGATTGCCCTCTTATTCCACGGGCTTTCCGGATAGCGCTGTTTCAGTTCAGTGACCACGTTCCCCAGTGCATGATGGTCATGGGTTCGCTGATACTTGGAGACACCCAGCCAATACACAGCAGCCGGCGCAATGGATGCAGTGGGATATTTATCGATGATCTGCTGAAACAGCTTTTCCGCATCGCCCCACTGCTTTTTCATGACGGCCACGCGCGCCAATCCCATCAGGAGCTGTGCAGAGAAATCATCTTTCGGCAGGTATCCCTCGATCCGGAAGCGCTCCTTCCCGTTCTCATCCAGTATCAGAACGGTTGGCGTCCACACAGACTCGAAGCGCCCAAAGCCAGCAGGATTTTCCTTGATGTGAACTCCGATTGGGATGAAGTTCTGTTCGATAAATGCTGCCACTTGTGCATCACCGTACGACTCGGCTTCCAGCCGAGCGCATGCCCCTCAGGCGGGAGCGGCGCTGAAGTCCACCAGAATCGGTTTGTGTTCCGTTTTGGCTTTGCTCAGCCCACTATCAATGTCTTTGATCCAGTTAACTGCCATAAGACTCTCCTTAGCCAGTTTCTTGAAATGCAGTGGAATTTGATGCCGTATGGCGCGCGACTTGCGCTACGTTGACGCGCTGGTGGTGCGTTCTTCCAGCGCAAATATGTTCCTGGACTACTTCAACGTTGGTTTAGTCGCCTGCCATCGCCGGTTCCCGCACTTCATAAAGCGAGAACCACGGCGTGGCGGCTTTCAGCCGCTCGTTTACATTGTTGATGTTCTGTACGCCTTCGCTCTGCAGCCATTTCCTGAAAGCGTCAGCGCCCTGCTTGGCATACACAGGGATGCCGTCCTTCCAGGTGGCGCGTCCGCAGAGGACGCCATTGAATTTCACGCCGGCTTCTGCCGCCAGGGCGAGAGACTCATTGAACTCGGCATTGCTGACGCCGGCTGAAAGATAAATGAACGGCTTTGTAGCTACGGCAGCGGCGCGGCGGAAGTGCTCCATGGCTTCCTGTCTTGAGTACGCTTTTTGCCCACCGAAGGATTTTGCCCCTTCCACAAACTTCATGTTGACGGGAACTTCCACTTTCAGCACATCAACGCCGTATTTGTCTTTTGTAAACTCCTCCATGGAGCTGGCCACCATGTCAGGTTTTTTCTTTGCGAATTCAAAGCCCTTTTCGTCGGCACCTTCTTCGTAACAGACGAACTCAAGGAAGAACGGAATGTCGTTGGCGCGGCACTCATCGCCGATGCGTTCCACCCAGGCATGCTTCTTGTCGTTAATGGCGGGTTCATCGGACGGGGTGTAGTAGAGCAGGACCTTCACGCAGTCGGCGCCCGCGGCCTTAAGTCTCTGCACCGACCAGTTATCCAGCAGGTCAGGAAGGCGCCCCGGGCCGGTTTTGTCATATCCCGTTTTCTCATAGGCCAGCAGCAGGCCGGCATTCCTCGCGCGATTCCGTGAGGCGGGCAAGCCCCATTCTGGGTCCAGCAGTATTGCGCTGGCATGCGGAGTCAGCACCTCACTGACCAGCGTTTTGAATTCCTCCATCATCGCATCAGTGATGTCGCCCCCTTTTTCTTTGGCAAGAGCTTTCTTAAGCGAGCCGCGCTGATCCATGGCAGCGGCGGCAATCACGCCCCGGCTGTCTGAAACACGTTTCATTCCGGCAAGTTTTCCAGGAGTAATCTTCACGGCTATACCCTCCTCTAACGCTTTGGCGGTGTTAGGCTACGACCAAAAGAAGAATGGCTGGCCCAAAGCGGCCAGAAGCTAAGATGCTGAATCGCTGCACAGTATTGCCTGGCAGCAGCCGACCCATCGAACATTGTACTAAATCGGAAGGGCTCCAAAGTCGCTGCTGCTTGCATCAAGAAAATTGGCCGTTATAAAATTCGCCCCAAATGAAAGCGATGCAAGCGAAGAACAAATCTCCGAATCGGGAAAGACCACTAAGGCCTGTAGCCAAGAACCCCGGCGGGGGGCCGGGAAGATTTCACGAGCGCGGCAAGCATGGCAAGATGTTTTTGCCCGGAGCACCAGTGCCGGAAACCGGCATTTATGAAGTGCTTCACGATCGCCAGCATCGTGAGCCACATGAAGTGGTGATGCACCGCGGCGACCCGTTTCCGCCCTGCGACCAGTGCGACATGCGCGTTCGCTTTAAGCTGGTGCGCACAGCGCCTTATATCTTTGACGATGAGGATTTTGTCGAAGAGCCTTAAAGCGGTTTCTGCCACATTAGGAAGTGGGAAGCAGCGGCAAGTCCTTGAGAATGGCCCTTTGCCGCTCGATCAACGATTGAACACCGCGCGCGGCCAGTTCCATCATCTCCCTGAGTTGGCGATCATCAAACGGATGCTGCTCAGCCGTGGCCTGGATTTCAACGATCTTCCTTGCGCCGGTCATTACGAAGTTCAAGTCCACCTCGGCTTGAGAATCTTCTTCGTAGCAGAGATCCAGCAGAATAGATCCTTCCACAATGCCAACGCTGACAGCCGCAACAAAATCACGGATAGGGGCCGCCTTCAACGTTCCTGCCTCAACCAGCTTTTGCATTGCCAGTCCCAGCGCGATGAAGGCCCCAGTGATGGAGGCTGTCCGTGTGCCACCATCGGCCTGAATCACATCGCAGTCAAGCGTAATGGTGCGTTCGCCCAGCCGACGAAGGTCTACCGCAGCGCGAAGAGCGCGGCCAATTAGTCGCTGGATTTCATGCGTTCGGCCACTCTGGCGTCCACGGCTTGCCTCCCGCGGGGTGCGGGTGAGGGTGGAGCGAGGAAGCATGCTGTACTCGGCAGTGATCCAGCCCTTTCCCGAGCCCTTGAGGAACGCGGGTACCGTCTCCTCTACTGAGGCATTGCAGATCACGCGCGTGTTCCCAACCTCGATCAGCGCCGACCCTTCAGCCATGGACACGAAATCAGGGACAATGTTCACTGGACGCATCTGGTCGGGAGCGCGATTATCGGACCGGAACATCACGTCTTTATTTTTCAATGTCAATCAGCTCGATGCTTTCTATGGGGTGGCCGAGGAACTTTTCCCCCAGCCTGCGAAACTTCTCCACTGAATCAGTAGCATAACAGCGGAGCGTGCCAACAGAGCTCTCCGACGTGTCGGGACCAAGGAGCTGAAACACCTTTGCCGCAGTTGATTCCGCCGAATCCACGATTTCGATGTGTGCTGGCGCTACGCGGCGGAGCAAAGGGCGGATCAAAGGGTAGTGAGTGCAGCCGAGCACAAGGACATCAGCATTGTGTGCTCCGTCACTGAAAATCTCATCTATATAAATGTGGGCAACCCGTTCTGTCACCGGGTGCTCCACCCAACCCTCTTCCACAAGTGGAACAAACAACGGGCACGCTCTTTCCGTTGCCTGCAAGCCGAAATTCTCGAGAGCACGCCGATAAGCATGGCTGGCGACTGTGGCTTCAGTGGCAATCACCGCGGCCCGCCGAGTCCTGGAGATTTCGGCTGCCCGCTCTGCGCCCGGCTCAACGACGCCCACGACGGGGATCTTGATCGCAGCCCGAATATCATCGAGTGCGAGCGCGGTGGCCGTATTGCATGCGACTACCAGCAGGCTGATGCCGTGCTGCTCCAGAAACTGTGCGCTGGCAATCGCGTACTTGGCGACCGTGCGCACTGACTTCGCGCCGTAGGGCAGATGGGCCGTGTCGCCGAAGTAGAGATAGTCAGCCCCGGGGAGCGCATTGCGAAGCTCGCGCAACACTGTAAGTCCGCCAAATCCGGAATCAAACACCCCGATGACGCGGGCCACTATTGAAACTCCCTGGCAAGCTCATGAACGGCGCTAACCGGATAGAACGATACCAGGTCGGCATGACCTGCAAGCGTTTGACGCTCTCTGCCTTCGACCAAAAATTTCACTTTGCTGATACCGGGAACGTTGGCATTTAACGTTTCAATGAGAGAGGTCAGGGTCATTTCTTCGAGCAATGCGCCTGAGCGGTGTCCATCAGCAAATTGCGCGGTAGTATCCACGATGACTGTGTCGGGATTGAGAAAGTAAACATCTTTGATGTCCGCGCCCTTGGCCAAAGGATGAGGCGAAGGTGTTTGCAGATACTGGGCAAGGACGGCGCGCAGCGCAGCGCGGGCGCGCAGGTCGCGTTCGTCTGGCATGAATGCCTGCGTGGTGCGCCAGCGGAGGGCGAGATCGTCATCGTAGGCCACCAGTACTCGTATCGTTTCTTCCTTCCCCTGGGCTTCGGGTCCTTCCGGCGCTGCGGCGAGTCCCTGCTGAGTCTTTACTTCCTCCGAATGACGAAGTTCAATGATGAAAATTCCAGCGATCAAAATGGCCAGCAACAGGAACGAGATGGCGATTTGGAAGTGACGCGGGATCACCTTCTGGCTCCCAAACGCTCGCGATTTTGCTCCACCGCTGATGCTACGGCCGCAGCCACCGCGCTTTGCACCTTGGAATTCAGAAGAGACTTCACGTCCGCGCGATCGGTTGCCATTTCCAAAGCAATCGCCGGTGCCACAATGTTATTCAGTGGCCGCAGGAAAGCTTGCAACTCCAGCGTCTTGAAATCTCGTTTCTGCAACTCACGACTGATGGACCGAGCCACGGCATTGCTTCGCGCAAGCGCGCCTGACTGCGCGCTTTCCCAGGGAAGGAAGCTCCCAACCGCCGGCTGAGGAGCCGCCAGAATAGAGGAGTAAACGCGCACTCCCCGGCCAGGTTCGGCGGCGTGGAGCGCGATGTAAAGCGCTTCGTGCTGCTGGTTGCAGAGCTCGGCACGGTGCTCAAGGCTGATGGTTGTATCGGAATCCCTCAGGAGGCGAGCGGAAATGCCGCGTTCTTCCAATTCTTTGCGTAAGAGCCGGGCCAGTGACAAGGTGAGGTCCTTCTCGAATATTTTGGGCGCCAAAACCGCTCCCTTGTCGTCGCCGCCGTGGCTGGGATCAATCAACACGAAAAATTCTGGAGCGGGCGGCTTGCCAGTAGCTGCTGGAGTAGGGGACGGAGTTGCCGGAGGAGCAGCGGCCGTGGCCGGCCCCGATGATGCGATTTGAGATACTGCACCCGGCCCGCATAGCAGGCACAGGAGCACAGCGCCTGCTGTGCCGGCGTTCAAAACTCGCTTACTCCAGAGCATAGATGGTGAGCCCGCTCAGGAGTTTGGGATAAAAATCAGTGGACTTTTGCGGCAGGACTTCTCCGCCGAACGCAATATCGCTTACCTGCTCTATTTTGGCGGCATTCATCAGAAAGGCCACGTTGGCGCCCTGACGCACCCAGGAGATCGCTTCAAAAGCATCGCGCTCGTATTTCACGTGCTCCTGGTTGCGAATGGCTTCCTCCGAGATGCCGAGAATCCGTTCCAGCAGCAGTTTGTGCAGTTGCACTACATCGAGCTTGCGCTGGCGCGCGGAAAAGCTGGAGAGCGCTTCCTGCACGGCGCGCTCTTTTGCCCGCAAAAGATACGGCCCCTGCCGTGTCACCGCGACAAAAGCGGTCCCGTTTTCGCCCGCCTCTTCCAGCAGCGTGGTCGCGCTGCGGCTTTCTGTTCGCAAGTCTATGCGATCAATGTCAAAAAAACGTTTGGCTGATTCCAGCATGCGTTCACGGTCAAAACTCACCAGCCCGTGCACGATGCGGTGCGTGGGCAGGATCACCAGACCACGGCTTTCCATTGGGACCAGCGTCATCATCACGAACTCATAGCCCGCGTTTCGATCCGTGCTTGCAGCCTGTTTCCTGCGCTCATCGCGATAAGCGAGGGCCGTCTCGTACCGGTGGTGTCCATCCGCGATGAGCAGATTCTTGCCAGCCATGAAGCCCTGGATCAAGCTGATCATGGCTGGGTCTTGGATGCGCCACACGCGATGAAGCACCTCATACTCATCCAGAACGGAGATCTCCGGTTCATCTGCGGTCTCCTTTGCCAGAAGTTTTTCCAGCTCGGCCTGCGGATCGCTGAAGAGCATGAATATCTGGCCAAAATGCGCTCTGGTTGCTTTCAACAGGTTAAGGCGATCAGCGCGGGGCTTGGCCAACGTCTGTTCGTGGCGAAAGACCACGCCATCAGCATAGTCGTGGATGCGTCCGAGAGCGATCAGTCCACGCCGCTCCGCCACATCGCGGGTGCCCGGCGCCGTAAACGTCTGAGAGTACACGTAGAGAGAAGGTTCCGCGTCCTGCTTGAGTATGCCGGCAGATCGCCAGTCGTGCAGATATTCAGCCGCCCGGGTATAGGAATTGAAAGTGGGAGTATCAGTGTCACCGGGTTTTCCCAGAATAATCCGGACCAGGTTATGCGGGCTCAGGTCGTAATAATGCGATTGCATTTCCGGGGTGATTTTGTCGTAGGGCTGAGTGACCACATCTTCCAGCTTTACCTGCTCAGGGTCGTAGCGAAGCGCTTGAAATGGAATGATTTCTGCCATCGTTCGTTAGGGCCTGATTGCATTCTACCAAGCACACCGGAAAACCTGCTGAATCTGAAAAACATCAAAATCTGACAAGCGGTGACTTACAACCGCCCTCGCCGCTTTAAAGGTTTTTATATCAACGATCATGCCGCTGTGGTAACATCGGCCTAAAATGAGGTTCCATATGGCCCGCTTCCAATGCTGCGGGTATGGTGCATCCCATCCCCCGATGGCTCGTTTTTCAACCCCTTACCGGACCCTGGCGATCCGGTGCGTGATCGTGCTGGCCGTCTCGCTTGGCCTGGCTGCGCACTGCAGGGCCCAGGATGATGTCAACGTACACATCCAGCCGCGACCGGAAGCGCCGAAGCCACCTGAATCGCCACAGCCGACTCCGGCCAACCTCCCCACCGATGATCCAGGCCTCAAGCTGAACCACGGCAAGCCTCTGCAGGTTGACGTGGATCTGGTTCTGGTGAACGTGACTGTCACGGACGACTGGAACCGCATCGTAACCGGGCTGGACAAGGACAATTTCACCATCATGGAAGGGAACCAGGTCCAGCAGGTCAAGCACTTCTCTACAGAAGACGCACCCATTTCACTGGGCGTAATTTTTGACATGAGCGGGAGCATGTCCGACAAAATCGAACAGGCACGCGCCGCCGTGATCGAGTTCTTCAAAACCGCCAATCCGCTGGATGAGTTCTTCATGATCACCTTCAATGATCGCCCTGAGCTCCGGGCCGATTTCACCAAATCGGTTGAAGACGTCCAGGGTAGGTTGGTGTATACGGTGCCCAAGGGGAGTACAGCGCTTCTCGATGCAATTTACCTGGGCATCAGCAAAATGAAGGACGCGCGCAATCCAAAGAAAGCCTTGCTGATCATTTCTGATGGCGGCGACAACCACAGCCGCTACACGGAAAATGAGATCAAATCCATGGTGAAAGAGGCCGACGTGCAGATTTATGCCATCGGTATATTCAGCGCCTCGCCTGCCCAGCCGGAGGAAATTGCCGGGCCCGCGTTGCTGGGCGAAATCACCAATGTGACCGGAGGGCGCTTATTCACTCTTAGCAATCCCAATGACCTGGCTGATGTGGCTACGAAGATTGGAATAGAGCTGCGCAACCAATATGTACTCGGATACCGTCCAAACAACAAGGCCAAAGATGGCCGGTGGCGCAAAATCAAAGTTAAGCTCGCTCCGCCCAAAGGGCTGCCACATCTGAATGTTTATTCCAAGACGGGATACTATGCACCTTCGCAATAAAACGGTTGTCGGCGTCCTCCTTCTCTGGATATTGGCGTTCGCAAGCTTGTCGTACTCGCAAACCCAGCCGCAAACGCAATCCAGCCCAGGCAAGGTACAAGCCACGCCGCTGCCATCGGATGTGGACCCCAGCGATCCCGCTTTGCCGGTGTGGGCACGTCCCGCAGCACCGCCAAAACCGGCGCAGCCTGCGGAAACGGCCGGGAATACGCCATCAACGACGAAGCCGAACACGCTGCCGCCTGATCTGCAACCGGAAGGTGGAGTGGTTGGACAGGTCACCAAGGGCGACAAAGGCTTCATTTATCGGCAGCGCGTTGACGAGGTGACGCTGCACGCGACGGTGCTTGACCGGAACCACCATATTGTTACCGACCTGGGCGAACGCGATTTCACTGTCTACGAGAACGGCGAACCGCAGCAGATTAAGGATTTCAGGCGCGAGGATGTCCCTGTTTCCATCGGCATCCTGGTGGACAATTCGGGCTCCATGCGGACCAAGCGCAACGCCGTGAGCAAGGCCGTGGTAAACCTGGTACAGGCCAGTAATCCCAACGATGAAGTGTTCGTCGTGAACTTCAACGATGAACCCTATCTTGACCAGGATTTCACCAATAAGATCCCTCAAATGAAGGAAGCCCTGGACCGCGTTGACAGCCGTGGCGGCACCGCGCTTTACGATGCAGTGTACGCCGCTGCGGATCATCTGGCCAAAGCCGCCAAACTGCAGAAGAAAATTCTGCTGGTGGTCACGGATGGTGAGGACAACGAGAGCCGCATGTCGCTGGAAGAGGCCATTCGCGCAGTCCAGAATGACAGCGGACCCGAGATCTACACCATCGGCATATTGGGGGATGAAGGTAAGCAACGGCGAGCGAAGCGTGCTCTGGAGGCTCTTTCCATTCAAACCGGTGGCGTGGCCTTCTTCCCAAGAAATCTGGACGAAGTGGATGAGATCAGCAGGGCTGTAGCGCACGATATCCGCAATCAGTACAGCATCACTTATAAACCCACGAATCCGCAGAGCAACGGCGGGTGGCGCGAGGTCAAAGTGGTGGCGCACGCTTCCGGATACAGAGATCTTGAGGTCCGCACACGGAAAGGTTATTACGCCAGCGAAGAAAACAATCGCGCCAGCACGAGCAACCGTTAACAAGCAGCACTCAGCAATCAGCACTCCGTTTTGCAACTGAATTGGCTAAAGATAGAGCCTCTTTCCGGCATCAGGAAGGCTGCTCTGGGGCTGACTGCTGATTGCTGACGCTCTTTACCATCTCGACACTGGGCCTAAAATCCTGTCGAACCATCATGCCCACGCCCCTATAGTGCTCAGAATGTTTGCCATTCCGGGAAAACGCGCTGCCACCTCTCACGCTGCTGACCGGCTCATCACCGAGTTGGGCAAGGTGGAAGGCCAGTTGAAGAACTGGATCAGCCAGTCTGAGACAAACGCGCAGCTTTTTCGCAAAGATCCCATCTCGGCTATGCGGGGTTAAGCATTGAAGATGATCTGATCTGCGAACTGGAAATGATTATGCGCGACATAGCCAAAAAGCTCAAATAGCCGCCGCAAGAGCCCTATAACCGAATGCTACCGGGAGGATTTACCCCGGCAAGATCATGCTCTTGATCACTTGGGATTCTAGCCCCTCCGTTATTTGACCTATCTTGTATGCCCCGCCGATAATCGCGCAAAACCCAATCAAGAGAATCTATGCCTCGGCACCCCGAGGCCGGGAGGACTTCCCGTGAAGAAGCTGTCGCAGTTTGCTCTTCTTTTTGCGTTTGCTTTGTTTGCTCTCAAATCAGCCCGTGCTGTCGCCAACAACGGCGGGAGTGACGCGGATGCGCCTCCCGCGCCAGCGCCGGCTTCAATCTCAGGCGACCTGTTCAAGCCAAGCTTCGGCATCGTAGCCAAAGTATCCATGCTGGGTATCGGCGGAGATGTGGGCGCCTCGATCACGCCGTTCTTCAACGTTCGCGGAGGCTTCAATGGTTTCAGCTACAGCCACGGCTTCAACAATAACGGAATCCACTATGACGGCACCTTGCGGTTCCGCTCTTTCGAAGCTCTGGTTGACATCACTCCGTTGCGTGACTGGTTCCACATCAGTCCCGGCGTGCTGGTTTACAACGGGAACCAGATCACAGCTAGAGCAAGCGTTCCCGGCGGCCAGAACTTTGATCTGGGAGGAGCCAGCTTCAAGAGCAGCGCCAGCGATCCTGTCCATGGCAGTGGCCAACTCGTGGTAAACAAGGCCGCGCCCATGGTGATGTTCGGGTTCGGTAATCCCATTCCGCACAGCCACCACGTCACCATCGTGCAGGACTTCGGCGTTGTATTCCAAGGCACGCCCAAAACCACACTGAACCTCGCCGGAACGGCTTGCGATCCGGCCACTGGCCTGGCTTGCGTCAACGCGGCCACAGATCCGGCCTTCCAGAGCCAAATCAAGGCGGAGCAGGACAAGATCAATAAAGATACTTCGATCGTGAAGTTCTATCCGGTGGCCAGCATCGGAATTGGAATCAGGTTCTAGGACCTGCTGTTCGCTTTCGGACGATTGTTTTCATAAACGAACAAAGGCTCATTCGCGCTGAATGAGCCCTTTTTCTATGTGCTTGATTCCCAAAGCTCATTTTGACCGTCGAAGATGGAGTAACTCGTGCATCTTGTTGGCACTATTCAATCGGCGGGAGAGGGAACATGGGGCTTTGGCAGGATCTCCGTTTCGCACTCCGTTCAATGATCAAGGCGCCTTCCGTCGCCGTGGTCGCTCTGTTGACGCTGGCTCTGGGGATTGGCGCTAATACCGCAATCTTCAGCGTTGTCGATGCAGTGCTTCTCCGGCCGCTGCCTTTTCATGAAGCCGGACAGCTTGTGCAACTCCGGGCCGATTTTCGCGGGCTGGGAACGCAGAATCTAGGCTTCTCTTACCCTGAGTTTGAGGACCTTCGCGATCGTTCCGGCATCTTCGATGGCGTTTCGGTCGCCTGGCCTGCGCCCGCGAATCTGACAGGAGGAGAGCACCCCGAACGCGTTGACATTCTCGGCGTTAGCCCAAACTACTTTGAATTGCTCGGCGTGCGCCCACAGCTTGGACGCGTCTTCGATTCAAGAGATATAGCTGAAGGATTTGCGGAAGCTGCGGTCATCAGTGACGGATTATGGCACCGCGAGTTTGCCGCCGATCCCGGGATCCTTGGCCGCAAGGTGCGGCTCGATAACGACCTCTACACGATTGTTGGCGTGGCTCCTGCGGACTTTCGCCATCCTGGTCCCACCAACGCGCAGCCGATCGACTTCTGGGTGACGGCGGGATTCCGCGCCAATCCGTTTCCGCCTCCGGTGCGAAACCTGCGTGTGCTTCCTGGAATTATCGGGCGGCTGAAGCCTGGGATCACGCCTCAGCAGGCGCAGAACATGCTTCAGATTTTTGTGGAGAACTTGCGCAAGCAATATGGTGCTGATTATCCAATGTCATCTGGCTGGACGCTTGTTGCCGAACCGCTGAAGCAAGTGGTCGTTGGAAACTCCCAACCACTCCTGGTTTCCATGCTGCTAGCGGTCAGCTTGATTTTGCTGATTGCATGCGTAAACGTAGCCGGACTCTTGCTCGCGCGCGCGTCCGACAGACGGCGGGAAATGGCTGTTCGCGCCGCACTCGGTGCAAGCCGCGGCCGCCTCATTCGTCAACTCCTGACCGAGTCTGCCGCGCTCAGCCTTGCCGCCGCCCTGCTCGGAGTGACAGTTGCGTTCCTGATAGAAAAATCGTTGATCGCCCTGCTGCCGGACCAGATCACGCGCGTCGGCCAGATCAGGATTGATGCACCCGTGCTTCTTTTCTCCACCGGAATCGCAGTCGTTGCCGCGGTCCTGTTCGGACTGGCGCCCGCGCTACAAAGCTCGCGTGCCAATACTGAAGCGCTCAAACAGGAAGAACGCAGCGGCGATACCAGCCTGCAATCCCGCAGGATGCGAAAACTGCTGGTGGGTGCCGAAGTGGCTCTTTCTGTCGTGCTGGTCGTAACCGCGGGATTGTTACTTCGGACGTTCTGGGATCTGCTCCATGTAAATCCGGGTTTCAGCTCGAACCATGTGTTCACCGCGACTGTCTGGCTGCCGGTTCCGAATGACCCAAAAACAGATGTTTATCAGACGAATGAGCAGCGCGCGGCTTTCGTTCGCGAGGTGCTCCGCCGGGTTCACCAGATTCCCGGTGTCGAGTCAGCAGCTGTCGCCAGTGCGCTTCCGCTGCGGTCCCAGCTTTTCCGCCAGGGGTTTCGGGTTGAAGGCCGCCCGGAGGAAGGAGACATTCCCATCGCTTCGTTCGTGCTCGTCTCTCCGGAGTTTTTCCGAACGCTGAACGCACGACTTGTCCGTGGTCGGATGATTCAGGAAAACGATGACAAGAATACCGCCCCTACCATCATGGTGGACGAAGCCGCTGCCCGCGTTTTATGGCCTGGTGAGGACGCATTGGGCAAGCGGCTGCGACTAGGCAGAAATATCATTGTGAATAACAAACCTGCCGCTCCTCCCTGGATGACCGTGGTGGGCGTGGTGAACAACATCAAATTTGAATCCCTCGATGAGAAGAACGTTCCGCATATCTACGCGAGCATGTACCAGGTTTCAGGAAAATTGTTCCGCGTTCTGGTGAAGGCGACCGGTGATCCTGCGTCCATCGGACGCGACATCAAGGACCAGGTCCAATCGGTGGATCCCAACCTGCCTGTTTCCGGTGTCGAGGCGTTGAATGAAGTAGTCACGGATTCTTTGACCGACCGCCGCTTTGCCGCGGGCCTGATTGCCTGTTTCGCTTTGCTTGCCTTGGGCCTTGCAGCCATAGGCGTTTATGGCGTGGCTTCCTATACTGTCGCCCAGCGCACAAAAGAGCTGGGCATTCGCGCGGCTCTGGGTGCGACGGCAGCAGATCTTGTGCGCATAGTCATGAAGGATGGAATGCGTCCCGTCCTGGGTGGGCTGGTGGCTGGTGCCCTGTGTGCTCCATTGCTGGGACGCATGGTTTCTTCGCTCTTGTACGGCGTTCATCTGCTCCAGCCGGAGATCTATTTGGTTTCTGTGGTCGTGCTGGCCGGCATTGGCTTGCTGGCCAACTACCTGCCTGCGCGCCGCGCGGGACGGGTGGATCCCAATCGCGCTTTGCGGTACGAGTGAGTCTGCGATGCAGATGCTGGAAAATTCGTCACAGCCGAGGGCGGCTGTGCCACACGGTTTTAATAAGAGCTAGCTGAGCATCCAGACTACTGCAACTGCCCTTTTACTTCGCCAAACGTGCTCAGCTCTTGAGAGTGTCACTTTCAATCATCAATCTTTGGCAATTTTGGCATTCCTGGCAATTTTATCGCTCCACTTCCACTCCGCATACCTCCTCCTGAGCTCTGATTTGAACAATTTTCCGGTTGAGGTATGCGGCAGCTCCTGGACGAATACAAAATCATCCGGCAACTGCCATTTGGCGAACTTTGCTGCAAGGAACTGGCGTAAGTCTTCCGGCGTTGCCGAGGCGCCATCTTTCAGAACGACCACCGCAAGTGGCCGCTCCTGCCACTTCGCATGGCGGACGCCGACAACGCCTGCTTCTTTGATGGTTGGGTGTGCCATGAGCGCGTTCTCAAGGTCCACCGAGCTGATCCATTCGCCGCCGGATTTGATCATGTCCTTGCTGCGGTCCACCAGCTTGATGCAGCCATCGGGATCGATGGTGGCTACGTCGCCGGTACGAAACCATCCGTCTTCACTCCAGCGATTTTCCGTCCCGGGCGAGTTGAAGTAGCTGGCTGCCACCCATGGCCCGCGGACCTCCAGCTCGCCCATGGTCCGGCCGTCCCACGATGCTTCTCCCTGATCATTGACGATTCGCGTCTCGATGAGCGGCGAAGGCCAGCCCTGTTTGCATCGTTGCGCGTATTGCTGATCAGGCGGCCACGTCAGCATTTCCGGCTTGAGGCGCATCGTGCTTCCGAGGGGGGAGGTCTCCGTCATACCCCAGGAGTGAATCAGATGAAAGCCGTGCCGGTCGAGCGAGCGCATCAGGGCCTCCGGCGGAGCCGTACCCCCACACAGGATGCGCACATCGCGTGGCGGCTTCCAATCAGGGCCGCGCTTCTCCAGCACCGGCAGCACCGCCATCCAGACGGTGGGCACCGCACAGGTGATTGTGACGCCCTCGTTGTCGATCAACTCCATCAGGCTATCAGCGTCAAGATGCGGCCCCGGTAAAACGAGCTTTGCCCCTACCAGTGCAGAGGTGTAGGGAAATCCCCAGCCATTGGCGTGAAACATGGGCGAGCCGATGAGAACGACATCATGCTGTGAGAGAGCACAGCAATCAGGCAAGGCCTGGGCCAGGCTGTGCAGCATCTCCGAGCGATGCGAGTAAATGACGCCCTTGGGATGACCGGTGGTACCCGAGGTGTAACACATGACGGCGCCATCATCTTCACTGATCGCGGGGTATTCGAAGCTGTCCTTCGCCTGCCTCAGCCAGTCCTCATAATTCTCATACTCGGGTGTCACCGCCTGCCCGCAGTGTGGAACCACGAAGATGCGCTCGAACTTTGCTTTGGTCTTGAATTTCTCCAGCACCGGCAGCAGCACGTCATCCACGATGAGGAACCGGTCCTGCGCGTGGCACGAAATCCAGGCGATCTCATCGGGATGCAGCCGCAGGTTGAGAGCATGCAGGATCCCTCCCGCCGCGGGAACGCCGTAGTGCGCCTCAACGTGGACAGAGTGGTTCCACATGAGCGTAGCCACGCGATCGCCTTTTTTGATTCCCGCCGCTTGCAGGCACTCCGCGAGCCGACGTGCCCGCTGATAAACGCCACCCCAGGTTGTGCGATGGATGCAGCGGTTCGGCATTCGTGAAATCACTTCCACGTTGGCGAAATACCTGGCCGCGCGCTCGAGTACCGGGACCAGGGTGAGCGGCGTGTTCATCATGGTGTGCATTTTGAAACGGCTCCGTGTGGCGGGCCATTTTATATCAGGATTGCGGCGCCTTTCGCCCTATTTTCGGGCGATAATAGAAGCATGAAGCGCTCCGGAGTCGCCGACCTTCCTTTGCACGGCGGACGTGTTCCCGCCTGGCTGGCGGAGCGCATGACGAAGCTTGGGACCGCAATCTGCGAAGCCATTCTTTACGACTACGGCGCGCCGGAGCTGCTCTCCCGCCTCAGCGATCCTTTCTGGTTTCAGGCTCTCGGATGCGTTATGGGAATGGATTGGCATTCCTCTGGCATCACCACGTCAGTGCTTGGCGCACTCAAACGCGGTCTCAATCCACGAGCGCACGAACTTGGAATTTACATCTGTGGCGGCCGTGGCAAACAGTCCCGGAAAACTCCCGATGAGCTTCGCGAGGTAGCTGGTCGAACCGGCCTTGACGGAGACGCGCTTGCCCGCAGCAGCCGCCTGACCGCAAAAATCGACAACAATGCGATTGCCGATGGCTTCCAGCTTTATCTGCACTCGTTCATTGTGAGCAAAGACGGCGAATGGGCCGTGGTGCAGCAGGGAATGAATGACTCGACCGGGCTGGCGCGCCGCTATCACTGGCACTCGGCGACCGTGCGAGATTTTGTTTCCGAACCGCACACCGGTATTGTTGGAGCCACGGTGATTGAAGGCGACATTATGAACCTGGTTGAGCACCGTGCCAAGCCGGCGCAGTCAGCCCTGCTGGAGATTGCGCATGAGCCTCCGGAACGCAGCTTGAAGGAGGCTCGCAAGCTGGTCATGCCGCGTCATCACGATGTGCGAGCGAACACTATCGATCTAAAGCGCCTTGGCGCCGTCCTGGCGGTTGCGTATGAGCGTGACCTTCGCGATTTTGCATCTCTCCTGCTGCTGGAGAACCTTGGCCCGCGCACGCTGCAATCGCTGGCATTGATTGCAGAAGTGGTCCACGGTGCGCCGACGCGCTTTGCCGATCCGGCGCGTTTCTCCTTCGCGCATGGCGGCAAAGACGGACATCCGTTTCCAGTTCCGCTCAAAAGCTATGATGAATCTCTCGGCGTGTTGAGGCGATCGCTGGATGCGGCGAAGCTTGGCCACTCCGACAAGCTTGCCGGTTTCGCGCGGTTGGACCGGTTCGTCTGCAATATTGAAAAGCATGCTGCGCCTGCCGCCGATTTCCGCAAGGCCATGCAGCATGAGCGTGCGATTTCTCCTGCTCTCGGCGGGCGGACGGTATTTGACAACGACAAGAGGAGGGAACAGCTCGAGCTTTTTTAGCTGTTACTCTCCAATTCAACTGCGCTCGGCCTCATGCTGCCTGTGTGCTGGCCTTTTTCGGAAGAGCGGCTTGTGCCGGCGCACTTCTGAGCCGCACGATTTCTCTTCGCAACTCGGCATTTTCCGCTTCCAGTGCTCGAACGCGGGCCTGCAGTGCACCCCAAGAGTCCTGGGATCTGGTCTGTGTTTGCAGTAGCCATGCATCCAGGTCCTTACTGCTGGCGATGACCGCAGTATGCAAGTGAGCGGCGGGCCGGTGCACTGGAAGTCCGAGTTTCTCCCAACGCTGCACTGTCCGCACACCTCGGTGCATGTAGTTGGCGATTTCCTTCCAGCCGCTGAGGATGGCAGCCTCTTCTGACCACGCTTGATTTTGCTGCATAATCTCGAAGATGCCTCTCCCTTCGGCTCTGTTGGCCTGCGGCGTTGCCTTAGGCTGGACGACTCAAGATTAAGGCGGAAGTGGTACTGCGATGACTTGCTTCAGCAATCTTCCAGATTGCTATTTTCCAACGAATAAAGTAGCTTTCGTCGCATAGTTCCCGAAAATCAAGAAGAGAGGAAGCATGTTCTGCTATAACTGCGGGGCTTCACAGCCTGAAGGCACCACTTTCTGTTCGAACTGCGGGCGCTCGACGCAAGCGCCGCCGCGACCTTTGACATCAGCGCAAACTTCCGCCAGCCCGACACCTGGAACCGCAACGCAAGCTGCTGCAAGCCCTTTGGGAGCAGCCACCGGCGCCCAGCCAGCGCCCGTTGCGCCAACATCCGCGCCCAGTCCGGCTTCCACATCACCATGGCTCAATGTGCCGCCCATGGCCCAACCGGCGGGACAGCCGGTTTATCGCGGGCAACCGGTTTATCGGGGCCAGCCGCAAACCGACGGCAAAGCCACAGCCAGCCTTGTGTTAGGTATTGTGACTGCTTTGCTGTGTTTCAACTTCCTCACCGGAGTCCCTGCTGTAGTGCTCGGACATCTTTCGCGTAAAAGCATTCGCGAGAGCATGGGGCGCCTGAAAGGCGATGGCATGGCCCTTGCCGGCCTGATTATGGGGTATATCAGTATTGCTATCATCCCCGTACTAATCATCGCCGCCATTGCCATTCCCAATTTGCTCCGGGCAAAGATTTCGGCCAATGACTCGGCAGCGGCTTCCACCGTCCGCGTTCTGAATACGGCCCAGGTGACGTACGCAACCGAGTATCCGGCCAAAGGGTATGCTCGTGATCTCGCTACTCTGGGATCGGGAGCGGAAGGTTCTTGCAGCTCGCGGTCTGAAACCAATGCCTGCCTGATTGATGACGTTCTGGCGAAGCAGAACGTGAAAAGAGGCTTCCGCTTCAACATGACGGCCGTTTGCGGTGACGATGACGCGTGCAAGGATTATGTGGTTACCGCCACCCCGATCACAAATGCCACCGGCTCCAGAAGCTACTGTTCTACATCCGACGCGGTGATTCGCTATAAAAAAGGATCAGCTTTTCCGCCCAGCACGGTGGAAGAATGCCAGGCATGGCCGCCGCTGATCTAGACCGCGGTTCGTTTGCCACAAATATGGGCCGGTCTCATCTGACCGGCCTTTTACATTATTTCTTGACTCTTGTCTTTACGGCTGCTTTAGGTCCCGGCTTTACGCCAAGGAGCTGCACGTCCATGATCAAAGTTGCGTTTGGAGGGACCAGCGGCGGTGCGCCCTTTTCTCCGTAAGCCGCCGATGGTGGGATGCGCAACTGACGCTTGCCTCCAACGCGCATCCCAGTTACGCCTTCGTCCCAGCCTTTGATCTGTCTGCCATTCCCGATCGTGAGTTCCATGGGAACGTCAGGATCATCGCTTGCCTTGAACTCCTTCCCATTTTCCAGCCATCCGACAAAAAGGATCGATACTGTCTGTCCCTTCATAGCCTCCGGACCTGTGCCGACGCTGATGTCCCAGTACTGCACGCCCGAGGGCGTTTTTCGTGGCGGCCCTGAAACTTTAGTGGGTGTAGCAGCCGGTGTGGGCGATGGCAACGCCGCTGTCCGAGGCGTGCTCTTGGTCGCGGGTTTGGTCGTTTTTTTGGTTTGCGCGCTAACCAGCATCGCAGCCATGACAAGGCTGCTGACAAGAACAAATTGGCGCATCTGCGCTCCTCTCGCTCGAATATGAATCGCATCATAGCGAAAAGCCACAGACACTCGCAATTAAATGAGCGATTGCGTACCGCGCTCGCTCACCAACCGGGAACCAGGCTGAATTGCCACAGCCAGCCTCGGCCGGGTCGGTCATTGGGATGCGCCAGACTCACCTCGCCCACAGCGTAGCCCAAGAGGTTGACGCGAAGTGCCGCGCCGTAGCTGGAGACGCCGCTGCGAGGCCCGCCAAGAAATCCTGCCTTGCTGTCGCTCGTCCAGGCTTCGCCCGCATCATAAAACCACGCTGCCTGCACGGGTGGAATTGGCTTGCTGGGAATAATTCCGAGCGGTCCCAGCAACTCCAGCCGCGCTTCTGCATTTCCAACTGCAATCTTGCTGCCCAAAAGCTGATCGAACACCGGGCAGCTTCCATTCACCTGCAACTGAGGCCCGCACTCGGCAGGAGAAAAAGAGTTCGGATCGTACCCGTGGACCAACGAAGAGTAGCCTACGAAAACATCCTGCAGGCGATTGTCGTCGGCGTCGCCGCCGTAGCGGCCGTAAGTCAAAACGCGACCGGCGACTGAGAGCGGGCGCGCTACGCGGAAATAGCGGCGGTAGTCTGCGAGTAGCGTTGAAAAATTCAATGTGCCGCCCGCACCGTCGAGTTCCACCCGGTATCTCTGGCCCATAACCGGTGTGGTTCCGCCAAATACTGATGTGTCATACACGAATGCGGCGCTGGCCGTGGCCAGGTTGAGGGCCGATGGAGCTGGAATGTTGTTCCGCTGTTGCGCCAACAAAGATCCATCTGGTGCGAAGACGAAGGTATCTGCTTCCTCCGCAAAGCCCACGTTGTTGTATCCGGCGGAAAACTCCACGCGCGCCGCACGATTGAATGGATATGAGGCCAACGCGGCGATCTCCCGATTGAGCTGCCAGAATGTAGTGTTCTGTTCCACCAGCACGGGGACGCCATTCACGGTAGTGGTTCCGGTGGAAAATCCTCCTGTGATATAGGGAACTTGCCCGCCCACAAATCCCCAGTTCCACCGCGAGTGCTGGTTAACCCATTGAGCCACGCCTGCCAGATTGCGATAAAAAGAGCCAGTCGATCCCAAACTGCTGCTCTGGAGCGAAACCATCAAACTGCGCTCATTCAGAATGTCACTAAAGTAAAGCCCGGTTCCTCCAGATACGAGCGTGCCAAAGCTGCTATAACCCACGCCCAAGTTCGGCGGAGCCACATAATCGAGCTGCAACTTCGGATGGTAGTCGGTGCGGGTGAAGCCGGCCGGCTGAGGAAGTCCGATCTCGGTATTCTTCACCAGCCCCGCTACCGTGCTCTGCAGGTTCTTTGGTGCGGGAGGCAGCACACCAGCCATTCGATTCGCCAACGCAGAATTCAAAGCATGACCCGCCAGCGCGTTCGGCGAGTCGATGGAATAAATGTTGTAATCATTCTTCACGAACGCGCTATAAACAATGCGCCCTGTCTTTCCCGCCACAGAGAATGCCGGACTTGTCGGTGTGATCCCGGCGATGCCGGTCTGTATATCGGTTACCTGATAGAACTGCCGATCAGACAACCCTAGGCGGTAAATATTCGCAATGCCATCGCGATCGGAAACGAAATAAATGCTCTTGCCATCAGCCGACCATTGTGGATTGATCTGCCGTGCCGACGGAAACGACGGCAGTTGCTCGATCTTTCCCGTATCCGTGTGATATATCGCCAGCTCCAGATGGCCATAATCGAGATCCGAAAGCTGCGTATGGAAACGGTCTGTCACAAACGCAATGCTCAGGCCATCGGGCGACCATTCCGGTTGCAGATCGGCAAACTCATCATTGGTGAGACGTGTCAGCTTCTTGCCGTTTCGGTCATAAATAAAAAGATCATTCAGGCCGCCAACCATCGCGGAAAACGCAATCTTCTGTCCATCCGGCGACCACGTGGGTGTGTAAACTTCGCCGAGTTTCGGTAAACGAATATGCTGCGCCGTCTGTTGCTTTTGCATGTCGCGAATCGCAATTTCCGGTCGGCCATTTACGATCTCCCCATACGCCAGGTAGCGTCCATCGCGACTCCACGCTCCCGCTGAGTTGATGAACTCCAGGCTATCCAAATGAGCGCTCACGGCTGTGGAAGTAAGCTTCTTCGTAATCTCACCGGTCTCCCCGTTGGCCAGGTAAAGGTCAATGGAGAACAGCCCCTTTTCGGAGAAGAACACCATCTGCTTCCCATCGGGACTCAAAACGGGGCTCGAGTTCAGAGTGCTGCCTCCGCCGTGTACATCTTTGGAGATAAGCAGCCGTCCTTGCTCTGCGGGCGCAGTGGTTTCTTCCAGCACTGGACCAAAATGGGTTTGCAGCGCGTGCTGCCATTCATTCGTAAGGTCCACATCGGATTTCTGCAACACCGTCTTGAACGCAGACTTGTAGTCGCCGGAGCGACCTGCCAGGCGTAACAGCTTTCCAACTACATCATCGCCATAAGTTCCGCCGATGTAAGCCCACAATGCCTGCCCCCAGCGATACGGGAAATACTTGGGATTGTTCAGGTCCTTAATCTTCGGCAATTTGTTTTGCGCCACGGCATCACGCATCCACATGGCCGTATTGGGATCAGACGGACCAAGCGAGAGGTATTCCGCCATGCCTTCAATGAACCACAGCGGCAGCCGCTGCAGGCCACTGTTTTCAAGGCCTGTCTGGACGCCCATCGGCATGGCAATGTCGTATTGAAATGCGTGAACCAGTTCGTGTCCCAGGACGTGATCGGTATCCGCAAGCGGACCTGCCAAGGGAATCACCACTCGACGCCGCAATGGCTCCGTGACGCCGCCCGTTGCTTCGCCGATGTCTCCCGGAATCACGTTCGTGCTGCGAAAGTCCGGCGCGTCGGCATACATGATCACCGGTTGCCGCGATGAAAGATCGTGGTTGAAGATCTGCGACAACCTCGCATACCAGCGCTCCGCCATGCGCCCGACTTCGCCGGCCATTGGGGCCTCTTCGGGGTAGTAGTAAATGTCGAAGTGTTGCGTTTTAAGGACCTTGAAATCCAGAGTCTTGTAACGCACCTTGTTCTGGCCAAAATACTGCGCTGAAGCCGCCAGGCTCGCCAGCAAAACCAGCAGCGCGAGGATCGCATAAGGTCGTACGACAGCGGTTCGCATTGCATGAATCCCAGAGTGATGATCTAAGAAAGTAGGATTCAGCATTGACAAGGATGGTTTTCATTCAGACGAGGAACCGAGCTTGAGCACGGTACCGCCAAGACGGATGTTAGTCTGCAGTAATCCTTCCGCTGGGGGGCCCCCCTCCCCCGGTCACTAGGATTCTAAAGGAGATATAGCGTTCGATCCCGGGGATGATCCCCGTCTGAAGGACTACAAAGCGGGGTGAGATTGCCGTCGCGCGACCCGGTCCCCGTCGCGACATGTTTACTTTCTCCCAATACCCAGTGCGGCGTTTTCTGGACCGCCGCATATCCAAATTGTCAAAGAACTAGTTCCCCGGAAAAATCCGCGGTCGCCTCCTGGGAAGCTTCCCAACCAGGAGCAGAACACCTCGCCTAATCTGCTCCTGATCGGGCAACATATTATACGCTAAAGTTTCGCCCTCACCAATCGGAAAGTTACCTCGGGTAACGCGCTTATCAATTCTTAACAATCAAAGTTTCTCTCCTGCTGCATACTTCGGCCACCGATTTTCAGAACGCACCTGAAAACATAGCTGCTTCTTTCCGTTCATTCACGGTTGTACACGGATCATTCAAGGTCTCAGGCTAATTCCCCCTCGGTCGCAAAGGCAGGTTCGCTGGATGATGTAAGGCATTTTTTCCAGGCGGGCTGCAAGCCAGTAGTCCTGAGATTTGCGGCCGGTAACAACCGGTTCAAGGACCCTATACCGAATCCACGGATCAATTTATTTAGGAGGCCTGAATGGCTCGGCAATCGAATCTAGCTTGGCAAGTTTCCACGACAGCTTTGGCTGTGCTGTTGGCTGCGGGCGTCGCACTGGCCCGTGGCAATGACAAACCTAAAAACCAGACAAAGGAAAACGCACCTGCCGCGAGGCAGCCTCAGAACAACGGCAACAGTGCTCATGGCAATTCGGGGAGACCTTCAGGCGGCAATGCCGGCAGACCTTCAATGGGCAACGCGGGCAGGCCGTCAGGAAATTCAGGCGGCAACCGCATGGGCGGTTCACCCAATGTGGGACGGCCTAACTCCAATGCCTCCGGCCGTCCTAACGTCAGCAACAACAGCGGCAGGCCCGGAATGTCAGCTTCAGGACGTCCAAACGGAAACAACATGGGGATTCCGCGGAGCGGCAATCCGGGAGGATCAACCGGCAGGAGCTCCATGTCCGGCTCTGGCGGACGCAATGCCGGTCCTGCTGGATCGAACGCAGGTGTTGGGCCGCGCGGCAGAGACGGATATGGGGCCGGGAACAATGCTGGCAGGAACGGCCACGGACCAGAGAAGGGCAATACCATGGTTGGAGCCCGCTCCGACGGCCGCGGCGAAAGAGGCTACGGGCGAGGTCCTGATCGCGGACGCGAGGGCTCCATTCATCATGAGCCTGTTCGCCATGTTTCAGACGAACACGGCCGCAGAGTGGCCCGCGATGAACACAATCGTGTTCGCGAGATTCATATGCGCGACAGCCACGGGCGCGAGATGGCCATTCACCGCGACCTGCATGGCCGCGCACGCTTTGAGACCAGGCGCCCGGATGGCCGCAGAGTAGTCGGCTTCGGCCGTGGCCGCGGCTTCACTGAGCGCCGTTATTATGCTCGCGGGGGACGCGTTTATTACCAGCGCACTTACGTCTATGGCGGGCGCCGTTATGCTGTGGCCTATCGCTACTATCCCTATCATGGCGTCTACTACTACGGCTATGCGCCCGTTTATTACTATCATCCTGTCTTTTATGGCTGGGCCTACAATCCCTGGGCTGTTCCGGTGGTTTATCGCTGGGGCTGGTACGGCGATCCCTGGTATGGATACTACGGGCCCTATTTCACACCCTATCCGGCATATGCCACCGCCTCTCTGTGGCTGACGG
>Ga0134128_10001622_pt1 | contig 28607 bp, 29 predicted proteins | sample KB31754_FD_96462 | JGI IMG/M metagenome (GOLD analysis project Ga0134128, IMG submission 96462) | Terrestrial soil microbial communities with excess Nitrogen fertilizer from Kellogg Biological Station, Michigan, USA - KB3-175-4 | ecosystem: Environmental > Terrestrial > Soil > Unclassified ... | reverse complement strand
GAACAACCGCACTCCGCCGTTCTAAGCAATTCCTTTGGCTTTTATTCCATCAACGCCCCCGCCGGCCACTACACGCTCGTCGTGAGCTTTACCGGTTATAAAACCGACACCCTGCCCATCGAGCTGAGCAAGGACATCACGCTGGATATCCAGCTTTCGAGCGCCGGCGCGGTGTTGCAAGAGGCCGTTGTCTCGGCCAGCCGCAACAACAACAATGTCGTCAAACCGCTTATGGGCGTTCAAAAGCTATCCGTTACGGAAATTCGCGATATCCCGGTGATCTTTGGAGAGAAGGATATTTTGAAAACCATTCAGTTGTTACCGGGGGTCCAGAGTGCGGGTGACGGTAACAGTGGGTTCTATGTGCGGGGCGGGGCGATCGACCAAAACCTCATCCTGCTGGACGGAGCGACGGTATATGACCCTTCGCACCTGCTAGGCTTCTTTTCCGTATTCAACTCCGACGCCATCAAGGACGTGACGCTTTACAAGGGTGCGATCCCTGCCGAATATGGCGGGCGGCTTTCTTCCGTGCTCGACGTCAAGATGAACGACGGCAACTCTAAAGACTACAGCGCGAGCGGCGGCATCGGGCTCATCGACTCGCGGCTGAACATAGAAGGGCCGATCAAAAAGGACGATGGTTCGTTTATTATCAGCGCTCGCCGGACCTATGCCGACGTCTTCTTAAAACTGTCAAAAGACACCAATACCAACCGCAACAGCTTGTATTTTTATGACTTAAATCTCAAGGCCAATTACAAGCTGGGTGAGAAGGACCATTTGTATCTTTCGGGGTATTTCGGACAGGACCATCTGGGGATCAGCAACAGCTTCGATCTCACCTATGGCAATTCTACGGCCACACTGCGCTGGAACCATCTCCTCACCAGCAAGCTCTTCTCCAATACTTCGCTGATCTATAGCAAATACAACTACACCATCGGCATCAATAGCGGGAACAACGACGTCGGCATCGAGTCCTATATCCAGGATCTTCATTTCAAGGAGGATTTCGAATATTATCTCAGCTCCGGGAACAAGCTGACCTTTGGGGCCGACGTGATCGATCATACCATCTCGCCGGGGGTCATCACGGCCAGCACCAGCTCCAATTTCAACAGTCTGAATATCCAGGACCACCATGGGCTCGAGAGCGCGCTGTATATCAACCACGCCGTTTCGGTGGGTGACAATCTCAACATCGATTATGGTCTCCGCGCGGGTCTGTATACTGTGCTGGGGCCCGGGGCCTTTTATACCTATGACCAGAACGGCAATACGCTCGACTCGACCAATTATGCCTCGGGCAAAACGGTGGTCAACTACTTCAATCTCGAACCCAGGTTCTCCACCAGCTACAAGCTCACCGACAACAGCTCGATCAAGGCCTCGTATGCCCGGACGACGCAGAACCTTCATTTGTTATCCAACTCCACGTCTTCCAACCCTACCGATGTATGGGTATCGAATTCCAACAACGTAAAACCGGAGATCGGTGACCAGGTCTCGCTGGGCTATTACCGCAATCTCAAAGAAAATGCCTACGAGCTTTCGGCGGAGATCTATTACCGGTATATGCAGAACCAGATAGATTACCGCAATGGGGCACAGCTGATTGCCAATACAAACGTGGAGTCGCAATTGATCTATGGGCATGGCCGGGCCTATGGCCTGGAGCTGTACGCGCGAAAAAAGGTTGGACGGCTCACCGGATGGATCAGCTACACCCTGTCCCGTACGGAACGGCAGTTCGCCGGCGTCAACAACTATAGCTGGTATCCCGCCACGCAGGACCGGACCCATGATCTCTCCGTGGTCGGCATCTATAAGCTGAATAAGAAATGGACCTTATCCTCCGATTTCGTGTATTACACCGGCAACGCTATCACCTGGCCCAGCGGCAAGTACCAGGTGGAGGGCCAGGTCGCCTTCCTGTATACTTCGCGCAATGGGTACCGGATGCCGCCGTATAACAGGCTAGACTTTAGCGCCACCCTCCAGGGAAAGAAAACGAAAAAGACCGACAGCTACTGGATCTTCTCCTGTTACAACGTCTATGGCCGTGAGAATCCGTATAGCATCAGTTTTCAACAGGACCCCGCCGATCCGGCCAAAACGCAGGCGGTCCAATATGCGCTGTTCCGCTGGGTACCCAGTGTTTCCTACAACTTTAAATTCTAAGACATGAAAAAATTTATAATATCCGGTTTTGTATGCCTGCTGTGCGCCTGTTCCAAGACGGTCAAGCTACCGCTCAACACCGCCGCATCACAGGTGGTCATCCAGGGCGAGGTCACCGATCAGCCCGGTCCGTATACGGTGCAGATCAATCAGTCTGTGGGTTTTTATGCCGACAATACCTTTCCGGCGGTTAGCGGCGCTTCGGTGAAGATCAGCGATGGCACGATCACGGATAGTCTCACGGAGACCAGCCCCGGTATCTACACTACGCATACGCTACAAGGGCGATCAGGGTCGACGTATACGTTAACGGTGGGTATCGGCGATTCTACCTATACTGCCAGCTCGACGATGCCGGCGCCGGTTACGCTCGATTCCGTTACGTTCGACAACTCGAGCCGGTTCAAAAAGGACCAGATCAACGCACAGGCCAACTTCCAGGACCCGCCGAATGTGAAGAACTACTACCAGTTCGTTATCTACATCAACGGCGTGCAGTTCACGAAAGACATCTACGCCTTCGACGACAGGCTCACGAATGGGAAATACATCACCCAAAATCTCCGCATGGACAGCACCTATCTGACCTATGGGGACAACGTGCGGGTGAATATGTTTTGTGTCGACGTAAATGTCTACAACTATTTCAACCAGCTCGCACAGTCGAATGGCACGGGAGCGTTCAATACGGCGGCGGCGCCGGGGAATCCTGCGTCGAATATCAGCAATGGCGCCTATGGTGTATTCAGCGCCCATACGGTCTCGTCGAATGCCGCGATCGCGAATTAAGACATTATCTTTATACCATGTTAAAGCTGAATCGCGCTTTTACGATCTTGTTGCATGCCAGTGTATGGACGGTCCTCCTTTTGTGCGTGTGGGTATGGCGGCCGATGCAGGAGGTCAAGATCGTGTGGCGGCCACAACTCTCCGGCTGGTTTATTGTTCTGTCCGCCATACCCTATATCACGCTCTTCTATGTGAACGCGTATGTGCTGGTACCGGTGTATTTTACCCGGAAGAAAAAGCTCGGCTATTTCCTGCTGGCGGCATTGGCATGGCTGACCACGGTAGCCCTGGCGCAACTCGTTGGGTATATCCAGCAACCGCCACCACCCGGCTCGCATATGATGGCCATGCGTCGAAGTTTCCCCGGCCTGGTGATCCTCCTGGCAAGCGCGAGCGTAGGCATCTTCCGGGAGAATGCATGGCTGGAACGAGAGACAAAGGAAAAAGAGAACGAACATCTGCGGACGGAGCTGAGCTTTCTGCGAACACAGGTGAACCCGCATTTCATGCTCAACGTCCTCAACAGCATGGCCTTGTTAGCGCGGAAGAAATCGGACCTGCTGGAGCCGGTGCTGATGGAGCTTGCCCGGCTGATGAACTATATGCTCTATGATGCCGCCAACGAACGCATCTCGCTGGAAGACGAGATTGGCTATCTTCGCGCTTATATCGATCTGCAGATGCTGCGTTTTGGAAGCGATGTCAAGGTCCGGTTCAATGTCCCGGAGCGGCTCAACGGGAGCTGTATCGAGCCCATGCTGTTGATCCCGCTGGTCGAAAATGCCTTTAAACATGGGATCGGACTCATCGATGATCCCGTGATCTTTATCGATATTCAAACGGAGGGGCACGGGGAATTAAAAATGACGGTGAAGAATAAATACAATCCGCGGGTGCGGCAGGAGGGGGCCCGGCCGTCGGGCATCGGATTGGCTAATTTGAATAAGCGTCTCGAGCTCATCTATCCCGGCCGGTTCCAGCTCGAGAAAACGGATAGCCTGCATATCGGCGCGACCGAAGAGGAGAGCTGGTTCATCATCACGTTAAACATCCCACTCGAATGATAAATTGTTTGGCCATCGACGATGAGACGCCTGCGCTGGATATCCTCGAGGATAATATCCGGCGGATACCCTTTTTGCATTTGACGGGCAAGTGCAAGAATGCCTATGCAGCCATGGAGGCGATGCAAACGCAAGGGCCCATCGATCTGCTTTTTCTGGACATCGAGATGCCGGGTATCAGCGGGCTGAGCTTTGTGAAAAGCCTGCCCAATAAGCCGATGGTGATCTTTATCACTGCCTATCGGAACTATGCCGTCGAGGGCTTCGAGCTGGATGTGCTCGATTACCTGGTGAAGCCGGTGGCCTTCGACCGGTTTGTAAAGGCCGCTGGCAAGGCGCTCGAGTACCAGGGATTCAAACAAAAGGAAGGCGGTACCTCGTTTCCGGACTATCTTTTTATCCATACCGAATATCAGCTTACCAAGATCATGCTGCCCGAGATCACCTATATCGAGGGGCTGCGAAACTATATACGCATCCATTTCTCCACCAATGCCAAACCCATCCTGTCGAAGCTGAGTCTCAAAGCCATCGAGGAGAAACTGCCGCCCGCGAAGTTTGCGCGGGTCCACAAGTCCTTCATTGTGAGCGTGGACAAGATCGCCACTATCCGCAATGATGTCATCCGCATCGGGTCGCGGGATATCCCCATCAGCAAGTCGTTCCGGGATGAATTCTTCAAAAAGATCAATTGACATTGATGGCGTTGCGCCGAAGGCCCACGCGGGCGGGGCACGGATTTTTGGGTGGGTCTGATAAAACGTTTATGGCAAAAAAACTAGTGATCTCGAGTCCCGAGTTTATCGAAGGCGGGACGATCCCGAAAAAATATACGGCGGATGGCGAAAGCGTCAATCCGCCTTTGACCATCGACGGGGTGCCGGAAGGGACCCAAGACATGGCGCTCATCATGGATGACCCCGACGCACCGAAGCGTGTGTTCACGCACTGGCTGCTTTGGGACATAGAGCCTGCGGCGAGCATCAGCGAAGACACCAGCCCCGGCGTGAGCGGTATGAATTCCGCCGGCAACACGGGCTATACGCCGCCGGATCCCCCCAGCGGCAACCACCGCTATTTCTTCCGCATTTATGCGCTGGACATCGGCCTCAACCTGCGGACGGGGGCTCCCCGCGATGCCCTCGAAGCGGCGATGCAGGGGCATGTCCTTGCCGAGGGGGTGATGATGGCGCGCTATGGCCGGGTAGCGGAGCATGCGTAGGAGGGCGGGGCTTGCGGTGCCCCGGGGCCGGGGTTTGCGGTGCCCGCGGCTGGGGCTTGCGGTTCGCGGCTGGGGCTTGGGTTCGCGGCTGGGGCTTGCGGTTCGCGGCTGGGGCTTGGGTTCGCGGCTGGGGCTTGCGGTTCGCGGCATGCCGGGGTTCGGCCGGGGGGCGCCCGGGGCCGGGCAGCTCTCGCACCAAAACCGGGCCCAGGGGGGATCCGGGGATTTTTTCCTCCATCCTGCCCGCAGGATACCGCGGCCGTGGCAGAGGTTCTACAGAGTTTTGGCACCGCCCGCGCAGGGAGCGGATTGGCACGGTTTTGGGACCATTGTTATCAAACGGACAATGATTTCCCGCTAAACAATTATGAGAGGCTTAAACGCTTTCTTGTAAAAAATCAAAGGAATAGTTGTACGGCAGGAGCTGTGTTTCGCAAGAAGTACAGCTTCTTTTTTTATGGTACGCCCTACGGCTACCTATTGGCAATGATAGGTGACGTCGGTGGTGGGTCCAAGATCAAAGAAATTCTGGTTATTCCCCGCTCCGTAAACGTAGGCGGAAAAGAACTCTATCACCCTGCCCACTGAATCATATCGCTCACTGCCGAGGTTGACCTGCACTTTCCAATAGGGGTTGAAGGTATTGCTCCGGATATTCGTCGTATTCGTCACTTCCGGGAAATAACCGAGATATTGCAGCAGGTAATAGCCATGGTCCGTTTGCTGGAAATCGGTGATGTAAAACGATTCCGCCGCCTGCCTGTCATAGTCATAAATATTGTTGTTTCCGGCAAAAGAAAGGACATTTCCCAAACTATCGTATCGAACGGTGTCTACCTGGGCGCCAACTGTCTCGACCGAAAAGACCCGGCTACCCTTGTAAGTGAAATTTTCCGTATCGCCGTGCAGATAATTATCCGTGATATTGCCTGCCAGGTTGGTAATGCTCGATGCCGGCCTTCCAGCTTTATTGAAAAAAACCATCATCGCCGTATCGGCCGGATCGTTCTTGTCGCGTAGGATCAGGGCAGAACCGCTTTTTGTCACGAGCAGATCATGTTGATGGCCAAAGTAACCGCTGGAAAAGACATCAAAGGCTGGCTCGAAAAAGGAGCAGCTGATCTCCGTTACCGACTTTCCTGCCGCGTCGTAAGTCTTTTGGAACAGTGTCTGAGGCTGGTTGATCGTTACCATATATCGAGCCACGTCACAGGCCAGTTTTTGCTGGATGATCCGTCCCGGAGTGGATGTCTTCTTGCACATGCTGAAGAGCAACGACATTCCGGTGAGAAGAACGGCGGCAGCCAGGGATATTTTGTTTCGCATACCTTGCATTTTATATTTTTATCGAATGATGAGGAAGGCCGATAATCGGGCCGTTATAAATGAAGATGCCACGCAATGGTTACACCCGTGTAAAGGGAATAGTCATAACCGATCATCCTCCCCGCCGGATCGAATTGATAGTCCACCAGGGAAAGATTGTATTCATCGGCCTGAACATGGATGCGTAGATTGGGCGGGCTGGTCACTTCGGGAAAATAGCCCAGGTATTGGCAAACGTAGTACCCGGGGGTCGATTCCATTTGGTCGTCGATATAATATTGATAGCCGATCTTCCGTGAGTAATCGTATTGATAAGCATTATACTTAAACACAGTGGGATTGCCATGACTGTCATAATATACGGTGTCCCAGCTGGGCTCACTGTCATAATCAGGGTTTCCTTCCGGGACGGTCTTGATGTACCAGATGCGGTTGTCTTTGTAATAAAAATATTCCATTTGAGCGGAGCCGTTAATATCGTTGAGCTCATGTGCTACATGGCAGGAGGTCACCCTACCCGCTCCGTTCAGGGCAATCGTCATTAAGGTGTCCGCCGGGTTGCTTTTCTTTAGCAGGTATACTTTCAGGCCGGCCTGTATGACCGAACAATCATGTTCGAGTGAATACGAGGGGTAAAGGTCATCTTCAAAGGAAAGATCGATCTCGTTCAATTTCCCCGACGGATCGTATTTCTTTTTGAAAAGCAAGGGAAAATCGAACAGAATACCATTGAAATCGGAAAGCAGATATTCATCCACGAGCAGGGTTTGCTGGTCCCGTAAAGCTAGTAAGGAAGCGGGGGCAATAGTCTTTTTACAGGAACAAAAATTGGCCATTGCGGCGCATGCCACGAAGGCAAAAGCTACCTTTTTCATTTTAAGTCATTTAGGAGTTACTAACGAGGATGTCGCGGGAGCGGATGGCTGGCAGGATTAGTTGCAGTGCGGAATGTCATACAAGATACCTCATTGGGATCGAATGCCCCACGGGAAAAACACCCATTTTTGGCTATTTTCGTTTAAAATTCGGCCATGTTCGAGGAGATCGACCGTTCCATAGCCAACTATATCAAGCTCAACGAAGAAGAACTGACGTTCTTCCATTCGTTACTGCGTCATCGCAAGGTCCCCCGCAAAACATTTCTCCTGCAGGAAGGCGAGGTCTGCGATTTCGAAGCCTATATCATCAAGGGATGTATCCGCACCTATTATCTCGACAAGGAAGGCATCGAGACGATCCTGCTTTTCGCCGTCGAAGAATGGTGGGCCAGCGATATCACCAGCTTCACGGAACGGAAGCCCGCCAACGTGTTTATCGAGACGCTGGAAGAGTGCGAGCTGCTGACCATCGACTATGCCAGCAAGAGCCGTCTCTTCGAAAAAGTCCCCGCAGTCGAGCGGATGTTCCGGTTGCTGGTACAGCGGTCACTGAGTGTGCTGCAGCAGCGGTTCTATTCCTCGATCTCGGAGACCGCGGAAGAACGCTATCTGCAGTTCCTCGAAAAATATCCGCTCGTGGCGCAACGCGTGCCGCAGCATCAGATCGCTCGGTATATCGGCGTTTCGCCGGAATTCCTTTCCAAAGTGCGAAGTACGCTGTTTAGGAAACATTGAGACTTCGGGGCTGATGGCTTCAGGTTTCACGCGCCGAACGCCATCCGCGCGGCTTCGTGGATCTCCTCATTGGTTATGGTATGTCCCATCCCGGGGTATACGATCTCTTTGACGCTGGCGTGCATGGACTTCAACAGGGCCGTCGTATCGTGCACCCGCTCCACGGGAACATGCGGATCGGGGTTGCCGGTACCGATAAAGATCGGCGTCTGCTGAAAATCGCCATGGTAATGATGCCGGTAGAGCTGGTCGCCGATGAGGCCGCCGGTAAAGGCCGCAGCACCGCCATAACGCCGGGCATTCCTGGCCAGGAATTCGAGCATCAGGCAGGCGCCCTGCGAGAACCCGGTGAACCAAATGTTTTCCGCTTTGATACCCTTTGTTTCGATCTCCTCCGCCAACTGTTTAACCACATCGAGCGCGCCGCTTAACCAGGGTTCGTTTTGCCGGGGCGGCGACAGGAAAGAATAAGGATACCAGCTATGACCTTCGGCCTGCGGGGCAAACAGCGCGAAATCTTTCACGGGCAGGGCATCGGCCAGTGACAGGATGTCTTCCGCCGACCCGCCGCGGCCATGGAGCAGGATGAGGGCTTTTGACGCGGCCGCACCCGCGAGCGGCATGCCGCCGGTGAGATATTTCAACTTATGCATCGCTTAAAAATGTAATGGTGGTAGTGCCTTTTCGATCTCGGCCCGCATCCCCTGATACTGAAGAGGTAGTTTTAGGCCCGTACCCAGCTCCGCCAGCGGCTCATCGACCGTAAAACCCGGATTGTCGGTAGCCAGCTCGAACAGCACGCCGCCCGGCTCGCGGAAATACAGCGAATAAAAATAGTCCCGGTTGATCTTTGGCGTTATATGCAAGCCCTTTTTTAGGATCTTCTCCCGGAATTCCATCTGCACGGCTTCATCGTGCACCCGAAAGGCCACATGATGATTGGTGCCCGCCCCGCTGAGCCCGCGGACACCCTTGGGTTCTTCCACGAGATCGACCACCGATGCGGTAGGAAGGACGTTCGTTACAAACCGAAAGCGGTTCCCTGCCTGCTCTTTGAGCTCATAACCGAAGATATCCGTGAGGATCGTCGCCGTAGGCTTGATGCTATGCAGGGTCAGGGTCACGCTGTGAAATCCCTTTGTCGCAGCACCCGCGGCCACTTCGGGCGTTGTCCATGCCATCCGGTCATCTGCATATTTGGAAACGATGAGATCGAATTTGAGACCGTCCGGGTCCTCGAAAGACAGATAGCGCTCGCCTAAACGCTCTTCGACCGTACCATGTTTTACTTTATGCTCTTTGAATCGCCCGGCCCAGAATTCCAGGCTGCCGGCCGGAACCGAATAGCCGATCTCCGTAGCCATCCCCGTACCGGCCCGGCCATCCACTATGCCCTCCCAGGGAAAGAACGTGAGGATAGTGCCAGGCGCGCCAGTCTCGTTGCCATAGTAAAAATGGTAAGTCCCGGGGTCGTCGAAATTCACCGTCCTTTTGACCATGCGCAGTCCCAGGACCCTGGTGTAAAAATCGTAATTGCGTTGCGCGTTACCCGCGATGGCCGTGATATGATGTATACCTTGTAAGTTGTTATTTTCCATTTTTTCTCCTTTGATCCAAGATGCTTAAGATCTCGTTTTCCAGCAACCCGCTGCCACCGCCGTAATGGCGGATGACCACCGAAACCGGGTCCTGTGTGACGAGCCGCTGTCGCAACGTCTCTTCTTCCTGCACGCTAAGCCCGGCACACACGAGGACAATAGGAAAGCGTTGCCGCCCGAAGGCAGCCACGGCGGCGTCTTCCGTAGTCACGATGGTTGCCTTCCAGCCCTCATGGCTGTTGATCAGCCGTTCCACCACTTCGAGGATGGCCTTTTCGCGGCCTACGACCAGGATATCGAGTGTTGCTGTCTTTGTCATGATTGCAGTTTTGTTTTCATCGGAACTTCCATGATGAGGATCTTCGATCCCGGCTCTGCGGCCTTTAGCTTAAGGGTAGCCGTGCCCGTGACGCCGAGACCGTCGCGCGCTTCGAGCCGTTTGCCGCCGTAGAGGAATGCGCCTTCGATCACGAACAGATAGACGCCGTTGCCCTGTTTCCTGAGGTCATATTCGAATTCGCGGCCCGCATCGAAAGTGCCCAGATTGAACCACGCATCCTGGTAGATCCAGGTGCCTTTTTTCTCCACCGGGTGTTTGTGCTCGCGGTATTCATGTTCCGAGTTTTCGTCGGGCGCCGGAGAGACAATCTGTTGCAGCGTATTGTGCTCTTTGGAATCGCTGAGCTTGATCTGGTCATAGCGCGGGGTCACGTTGAGCTTATTCGGGAACACCCAGATCTGCAGGAATTTTACCGGTTGATCAGGATTGTTGTTGTATTCGCTATGGAATACGCCCGTGCCCGTGCTCATGACCTGGATCTCGCCGGCGCTGACGACTTTTTTGTGTCCGAGATTGTCTTCGTGCACCAGGCTTCCTTCGAGTGGAATGCTGATGATCTCCATATTCTCATGCGGGTGGGAACCAAAACCGCGGCCACCGGCAACGGTATCGTCATTCAATACCCGAAGCATGCCAAATTGAATTCTTTCCGGTTCATAATACCCGGCGAAACTAAAGGTATGCCAGCTGTCGAGCCAGCCATGATCGGCGTGGCCCCGGGTCGCAGCTTTATGAAGGGTGGTTGTGCTCATATGCTTGTTTTTTATACCACAAAATTAGCCTTTCGACCCGCCGGTCTCCATTAATCTAGGTTAAGAAAAAGTCGATACAACAGAATCCTTTATATATACATTTTATTTGGTAATTTTCGGACGCATCTTTACTACTTATGAGAAAGGTATTCATTCTCTGTGTATTAGCAGGGTCCATGGGCCTGGTCCGGGCACAGGACAGCACCTATCGGCGCCCCGGCGGTCCCTATAGGCTGAAGCCATCGATAGATATTCCCCTGGCGGTTGGCGGAGCGGCGCTCGACATCTATAATTTCGGCCAGATCGGCAAAAAGAACCCCACCAGCCTGGCAAAGCTGCAAAGCCTCCAGATCAGCGATCTCGACTGGTTCGACCGATGGGCCGTTCATCCCTATTCGCACAGTGTCGACAAAGCCAGCTATATTCCGTTCTATGTAGCCATGCCGGCGCCGCTGATCGTTTTCGCCATCGACAGCCGGATGCGCAAGGATTATTGGAAGCTGACCTATATGTATGGTGAAGCAATGATCCTCACGGGCGTGCTCTATACAAGCGCTGTGCATTGGGCGAGCCGGCTGCGTCCGCTCACGTATGAAAGTTCCAGCCCCATTGCGGAACGCACTTCGGCCAACAGCCGCAACTCTTTCTTCGCCGGTCATGTCGCGCTGGTGGGCACCAGTTTCTTCTTTATCGCCCAGGCCTATGCCGACTACCATCCCGAATCCCATTACAAATGGGCGTTCTATACCGGTGCTGCGGCCATTACCGGCCTCACCGGCTATCTGCGCAACCGCGCGGGAGAGCATTTTCCTACCGACGTTGGACTGGGGGCAGTGGTAGGTGTTGCTTCGGGGCTTTTAACGCCGATGCTGCATCGCACGAAATCTGTAAAGAAACTGAATGTCCCTTAGCTGGTCCGGCTTTTGATTCTCTGCTCGAAAGTTTCATATGATCGAATCCATTCCCGGCCTCCCCGCAGGTGTGATCGGCTTCCGTGCGAGCGGTGAGATAACGAAAAAAGATTATGACCAGGTGGTCTTTCCCATAGTGAGTAAGCATTTGCAAGTAAACAAAGAGCTGAACTATGTCTTCATGGTCGACACTTCGCTCAAAGATTTCAGCCCCGGCGCATGGATACAGGATATCTGGCTGGGTGTGAAAGACCTTTTCAAATGGAACCGGGTAGCCATCGTATCGGATTCCGAGCGTATCCGTTCTTTTACCGACAAGGCAGGCCATCTTATTCCCGGAACCTATAGGGGATTTACCAAGGGGCAGCTCGACGAAGCCATCCATTGGGCCGCCGTAGGCGAGACAAACGTCGTGAGCCATTGAGGACGTCTGTATCCGTGGGGCCGCCCCGACGGCTGGCGGCGCCGGGTGATCGCAGGGATGCCCTACGCCTTTTTGGGCGGCAGGTCGAACGCGTTGGCGTCATGCTCGAAATGTCCTTTATGTGACCCATCACAAAAGGGCTTGTTCTGCGACATCCCGCAGCGGCAGATGCTCACGATCTCGCGTCCGCCGAGACCATAAGGATTCCCATTGCGGTCAACGATCTCGAAATCTCCTTCAACTCGCAGTGAACCATTGCTATTGACAGTGATCTTTGTAGTGGGCATCTGTTTTTTGTTTTTTGGCCCGCAATATATGCCGGGAATGCGCTTTGGCAAAAAAATTAGCGCATTCCCGGCATATCGCTTATGATTGGCCTTCGGCCGGGCGCTCCGCACCCTTGGGCCCGACCGATCGATATTCATCGAACTTATGGCCGGGTTAGTCGAAATATTTTCGGCTTTCCCGGGGGCAATGGTAGTTTAGATGACTATTTTAACCCCCATGGAATACGATAACGACAAACTGCGCAAGAGAACCCCGAGGCTGGAGATGTTGTATTGGGTCATCCTGGCTTTATTGCAGCCGGTGACCTGCGTTATCACCATCTTTCACGCGAAACCACTCCTTGGAATACTTCCGTTTTTCACCAGTTTCCTGGTCTTCCCCGTCTATGTCCTTTACGCCCGCATCGCGGGTCCGGTGTTGACCAGCGAGGCCCGCGTGCCGAAACTTGTCTACTGGCTCCCTACACGTGGGTTCACGACGCTGATGACGGTCCTCTCTTTTCTTGTGATCCAGGGGATTGTTTGGGCGGTATACGGCATTTTGCGCGGTTTCCCGCAGCACCCGGCGATCGTGGCCTATATCAGGCCTGTTGCGTCGAATTTCACCAGGGAAATCTGGTGGACCGTCGTGAATATGGCACTGGCGATCGCCGTGTTCTATATCCGGAAAGCCGATGACGAAAAAGACGAGCTGGCGGCGATGCGGAAAGACAGCAACTTTTTCCGCCTGCGCTATCTCCGGGCGCAACTCAACCCGCATTTTTTATTCAACACACTCAACAGCATCTATTCGCTGAGCATGCAGAAATCGGATCGCACCCCGGAAGTAGTGGTGCGGCTGGCGGATATCATGCGTTACCTGATCTACGAATGCAACGAGGAGAGGATCCCGCTCGACAAAGAGATCGAATTCATCCGGAACTATATCGAGATCGAGAAGATCCGGCACCAGGCGGATATCCGCTTCACCGTGGAGGGGAAGACGGAAGGACTGTGTATCGAACCCTTCCTGTTTATTTCGTTTATCGAGAATGGATTCAAGCATGCGATGGATCATACTTTCAACGAGCCTTTTATTTATATCACTTTGCGCGTGGGCAACGGGCAGCTGACCCTTAACGTCATCAACAGCACCAATGCCGACCTGGAGATGCAGGCGAAACGGATCAATGGCATGGGCATCTCGCATTCCCGAAGTATCCTGGAGCTGCTGTATCCCGCTTCCTACGATCTGGACATCATCCAAACGGAAAAGGATGAGAGCCGTACCAGCGAGCTACGGCTGCGCAATGCCCGGGAACGGCTGGAAAATCTCTATCCCGATGCCCATACCTTGGATGTCATTTTGAACAAGAGTACCTTTACCGTATCGTTAATCGTAAAAACCACAGCCGCTTGTTAAAATGCATCATCGTAGAAGATGAGACGCTGGCGCAGGACGTGATCCGGAATCATCTCGCCAGGATCGGAGGTCTCGAACTGATAGGCGCCTTCCGCACCGCGCCCGAGGCCGTGCCGCTGATCGAGAGCGGCGAGGTCGATATCCTATTCCTGGATATCCGGCTGCCGGGGATGAGCGGACTGCATTTCCTGCGAACGCTGTCCGATCCCCCGCTGGTGGTGCTCACCACCGCGTATGCGGAATATGCCCTCGAAAGTTATGAGTTCAATGTGATCGATTATCTTTTAAAACCCATCTCTTTCGAACGGTTCTCCAAGGCCGTGAACAAGATCCTCGATGGACGGCTTTATCCATCCACTGCTCCCGGCACGCCTGGCGCTTTTCCCGGAGCCGCCCCCGACCAACCCGCCGCCCCCGCCGGCGATCATATCTTTATCAAATCGAACAGCAAGTTCTTTCGCGTCGACTTCACCGAGATCCTATACGTTCAGGGCATGAAAGATTATCTCAAGATCCACACCCCGGACTTCACGCTCATCACGCATCAAACCATGAACGATCTCGAGAAACTGCTGCCGACACGGCTTTTCATCCGCGTGCATCGTTCGTATCTCGTGGCAGTGCGGCAGATCCGCAGCATCTATGGCAACACCATCGAGCTGGGGAAAGTAGAGATACCCATTGGCGTGAATTACAAAGATGCGGTGATGGAACTGGTGGGGCGGAGATAAAGTTTCGCCGCTACTTCTTGTAAGGGCTTTTTTTTGCTATTTTGAGGCCGCACATAAAACTCTGCTTATGGACCGTAGAAAATTCCTCAGGAACGGCGCGGCGGCCGGATTAGGTTTATCGTCATTGCATTTGAGCATCGGTCCGGCAAAGGCCGCCGAGGGCACTGGGCCGGCCGCGAAGGACGCGGCAGGGGGCACTGGGCCGGCTATGAAGGAGTTGGCCGGCGCCGACGAATTTCCGCTACTCGAAGCCTCCATCGACACGCTCCAGCAAAAAATGCAAAGCGGCGAATACACCTCGCAATCCATCACCGAATTCTATCTGCAACGGATCGCCGAGATCGATAAAAAAGGGCCGACCCTCAACGCGGTGATCGAGCTGAATCCCGATGCCCTGGCCATCGCGGAACAGCTGGACGCCGAGCGAAAAGCAGGCAAGGCCCGGGGCCCGTTGCATGGCATCCCCGTGCTGGTCAAAGATAATATCAACACCGGTGACAAGATGCAGACCACGGCCGGCTCGCTGGCCCTCGAGGGTCATAAAGCGGCAAAAGACGCCTTCATCATCGCCAGGCTCCGGGAGTCCGGCGCCGTACTGCTGGGCAAGACCAACCTCAGCGAATGGGCCAACTTCCGGTCCACCTGTTCCACCAGTGGCTGGAGCAGCCGCGGCGGCCAGACCAGGAACCCTTACCTGCTCAACCGCGACCCCAGCGGGTCCAGCGCGGGATCGGGCTCGGCAGTGTCGGCGAATCTCTGCACCGTCGCCATCGGCACCGAAACCAACGGCTCTGTAGTCTCGCCCTCTTCCGTCAATGGCATCGTTGGCATCAAACCCACCGTAGGCCTCCTCAGCCGCAGCGGTATCATCCCCATCTCCGCCACCCAGGACACCGCAGGTCCTATGGCACGCACCGTAAGAGACGCTGCGCTGCTCCTTACGGCTCTTGCCGGCGTGGACCCGGAAGACACGGTAACACTCGCCAGCCAAAACAAAGCCGGCATCGACTACGCCGTCTCTCTCGATACCGGAGCCCTCGAAGGAAAAACCATCGGCATCGAAAAAGCCGCGCTAACCGGCGGCCACGAAGGCGTCGTCACCCTTTTCCAGGAAGCCATCGCCGTCCTCAAAGCACAGGGCGCCTCCATCGTAGAGATCGAATTGCAGCAACAACTCAGCGATCCCAACTCGGTAGAAGGCCTGGTCCTGCAATACGAGTTCAAAGATGGACTCAACAGATACCTCGCAGCCGCGGGCGCACCCGTCAAAACACTCGCCGACGTCATCGCCTTCAACAAACTACACGAAAAAAGCGCCATGCCCTATTTCAAACAGGAGACACTCGAACATAGCGAAGCCCTGGGCGGTCTCGACAACTCTCAATATACCGAAGCGCTGAAAAAACTGCTCACCGCCCGCAGGATCATCGACGACATCCTCCGGCAAAATGGCCTCGACGCCATCGCCGCGCCTACCAGCGGGCCCGCCTGCCTCATCGACCTCATCTCCGGTGACTACCGTACCGGCAGCTCTTTCTCCGGTCCCGCCGCGATGGCCGGCTATCCGCATATCACGGTTCCCATGGGACTGGTCCTGGGCATGCCGGTAGGACTGAGCCTGATGGGGACGGCTTATACGGAGGCTTCTTTGATTCGTATGGCGTATGCTTACGAGCAGGCGACTCATGGACGCAGTGTACCGTTGTTAGCCCAAGGGGGGAATTTTTGAATTTGATTTGATTTGACGGCCGCCTGCGGCGGCCTAAGCTTGAAACGTTCTCGGCTTCGACCACCTTCGGTGGTCTCTGCGGGGTTAATATCTGCGGCGCTGCGCGTCGCGAATAACGGCGGGTTGCAGTGGCGCCGCTTTTCGTTTTTGGCCCGCAGGTTGCGGGGACTTCGAGATCGTCGGGGGTGGGCCAAAAACGAAAAAACCCCCAAGGTTAATCAGGGGCTTTTCAAGAGAGATTGGATTGGTTTTTCAGGATGTTCGATCAATAATTCTTCATTGGAATTGGATAAGACAAAACTAAGTTAAAACGAGTTGTTAAAAAAGCGCAAAGTCCCTCGATTTCCATCGTATTTTTACGATTCTAATACCATTCTAATAGATTTTTTGCCCATTCCCGTTTAAATTTACGGAGTACTGATGACGCGCTGGCGTCTTTGTCCACCAAATTCAAAATCACGTGAAAAAATTCCTTTTAATCCTGTCAGGCATTTTTTATCTACACGTTTCCTTCGCTCAGACTTCCTCCACCACGGACACTACCCTTTCCAATGACAAAAACATCCGTAACAAGGTCCTAAGCGATATCCAGGAAAGCCTCGACAAGAAGACCACCAACATCGACCAAACCGTTACCAAGCTCAACCATCGGGTTGACAGCCTCGACATCGAGATCGCCGCCTCGCGCGACGCAAAGGACAAGGCAGACAAATTGCTACTCCGTGTTCAGGCCCTCGAAAAGAAACAGGAAGCCGTAGAAGAAAATGAACTCTATGTCTACCAGGCCAACTATCAAAGCGCCATCATCAATCTCGTATCGATGGACAAAGAGATCAAACCGCTGGTGCTCTTCAATGCCGCCAAAAGCTTTTTTACCACCCTCACCGAAACGGCCGACCCGATGAAATACCCCGGCTATCAGGACTGGTACAAACGCTTCTACGCCTATATCGAAAAAGAAAAAGACCACGACCCCGCGCTGGATGTCCTCCACGACATGGTGACGGTCACGGGCAACATCACCAGCGCCACGCCGATCGCAGGCCCCGTGTTCCAGGCCTTCTTCATCGGCATCAATGAATACATCGGTCAGCTCTCGGCGAAACGCAAGGAAGAGCGTGAGATGAGCCAGAGGATGTTCCTCCTCACTGCCAAACTCAGCCAGTTCGACTACGACAAAGACCTCATCGAACAGCAATGGGACATCGTCAGCAAAGAGCTGGAGAAAATGCAGATCCACTACGATACCATCCTCAACCAGAACCTCGCGCTGCTGGGCGTAAAACCGGAAGAGTATAGAAACCGCTATACCCGCGAAACGGATGCGGATAAACGTTATGAATTTCTCACTGAACTCCGGAAAAAGGCCTCCATGCTGGTCACCGACCGCAAGGCCGCCGATGTCAAGACCTGGAAACAACCGATCTATTACGAACTCGTGGATGTGCAGTCGCTAAAGCTCCGTTTTGGCGATCTGACCTTCGATATCCGCGGCATCCTCAGCAAATACAACGAACTCATCGCCAAATACAAGAACGATCCCGAGATCGGGCTCAAGGTACAGGAACTAGAGGTCAAACTCAACGCACTCGACGACACCTTCGACCAGGCCTTCGATCCCACGGAATATATCAATTCGGCCACAAGGATGTATCTCGTAAATTAAGATTGCATCGCATACCGGATGAATGCCAGCCTTTTATCAGGCTGGCATTTCGTTTGAACCTATGGGGCCAAACCCGCTGGCCAGCCTCGCGGCCGTTTTGATCGCACTGGTCACGGTGTCTTCACAGGCCGTCCGCGGCGCGCTGCTCAATCCCTCGAAGAGTTTGAAAACGGAATAAAAGCGGGTCACATTTCGCATCCGCGGCGAAGGCGGGTATAAGACGAAAGGGCCTCGGCTCCCGGCGGCCCGGCGGGTGGACATAAGATAAAAGGGCCACGCCTTATGGCGCGGCCCCTAGCTTGACAGTACGGACTGGGACAACCCCAATTTGCAGGACAGACCTTTATTTATGTTCGAGTAGCTTGAAGAACTGATCCAGTTGAGGCAGGATCACGATACGGGTACGGCGGTTGAGCGCGCGTCCTTCTGCGGTAGCATTGGTACTCACAGGCACGTATTCGCTACGGCCGGCCGCGGCGATATGCGACGGTTCCAGACCGTATTTATTTTGCAGGATCCTGACCACGGCGGTAGCCCGCTTAACGCTAAGATCCCAGTTGTCGAGGAGATCGCCATGACGATACGGTACATTATCGGTGTGGCCTTCTACCATAAATTCGATATCGGGTTGCGCTTTCAGCACCTGTGCCACCTTACCCAACACCTCCTGCGCACGTTTCGTCACTGCATATTTACCGCTGGCGAAAAGCAGCTTGTCCGAAATATCGACATACACCACGCCCTTGTCCACCTTGATATTGATATCGTCATCATTCAGGTTGCCGATGGCTCCTTTTAGATTCTGCACAAGCGCCATGTTCAGCGAATCCTTGTGTGCGATCGCATTTTGCAGGCTCGCGATATAGGCGTCTTTGGCGCCCAGGTTATCGAGAGACTGACGGATGCTCTGCGCCTGCGAGCTCGAGATGACGGACATGTCTTCCAGCTGTTTGAGCGCCTGGGTATTGTTCTGTTTCAGGAAATCGATTTGTTTTTCCAACGCGGCTACCTTTGCATCGCAGTTGGTATTGTCTTGCGTGAGGCTGGCGGTCTTGTCGTTACAATTCTTCAGATCGCCTTGCAGTTTGCCGTAAGCATTGTTGAGACTATCGTACTTATTTTGCAGAGCTTTAAACTTTTTGCTGCTGACGCAGGAGAACAGCATTACCGGAATCAGGGCGGCAAATGCCAGATGCTTGATACGCATATAAAGGTGTATTTTTATCCCAACAAGGTTCACCAGCGGTATTAAGCCCGGCTTAAACGCAGATTAGAAAAGTATTAGAATTGCCGCGCGAGTGGCTAGAAATTCGGCGAGCCGGCGGTAGGCAGGCGGATAAAGAAGGTGGAACCCTCGCCAACCACGGAATCCACGGTGATAAACCCCTTGTGGAGCTGCAATATGCGCCGGGCCAGCGACAGTCCCAGTCCGAAACCGGGAACGCCATGTCCATCCTCCGTCCGGTAAAAGGGCTGAAAGATATTCTCCCACTCCTCCGGGCTGATCCCCTTGCCCCTATCCTCCACCGAGATGCGGATCTCCTTCCCCGCCACCGATAGCCGTACCACGGCATGGTGGTCGTCGGAATACTTGCAGGCATTGGTGACGATATTGCGGATCGCGGTAAAAAGCAGCTCTTCGTTCCCAAAAGCGAGCAGTTCCTCCTCCGCCTCGGGGAGTTGATAAAAATCAAGGGTCACGTTGTACAGGGTATTTCCTTTGGTGATCTCGCCGGGAAGCCGCAGCAGGATCTCATCTATCCGGACCAGGTCGATCTCGAGGCCCGCGGCCGTGCCGGAGGCGCGGGCGAACTCGAGCAGGGTCTGCGTCAGCTTGCTCAGCTGCCGGGTGTCCTGGTAGACCGAATTGATGATCTGCCGGTATTCATCCGGCGTACGGGCCCGCTGCAAGGCAACCTCCAGCTGACTGGAGATCGACGTCAATGGCGTCGACAGCTCATGCGAGGCATTGGCGATAAAGCGGCCCTGGATCTCGAAGCTCTGCTGCAGCCGGTTGAGCAGCTGATTGAGGGTATCGGCTAAATAAGCCCATTCGTCGCGGGATGGCCCGGAGGCGCTTCGGATGCGTCGCGTGAGGTTCCGCGCCGAGATCTCGTTGACCTCGTCGGCAATACGCCGCAGCGGATGGAGCAGCGAAATAGAAAATAAATATCCGCCTATAATAGAGGTGAGTATCCCACCGATAAAGCTTAGCATGAGCACGAGTCGCAGATGCCGAAGCTTTTCATTACCCGGCTCATCATACGCCGCGGCGACAAGCACGAAACACGCGTCCCCGTCGTTATAATAATACGCTATGGCATCTTTGGGTCCCTGCTTGAAATAGACGCTTTCCTTGCTCGCGCGTGCCTTCGCAAGCACCGTCGTGTCAAGATGCATGGTGTCGACGGCACTATCCGCATACCAGTAGATGCGGTGGTTGTAATTATCATACGCCTCGACGATCTTGTCCTTCATCGCTACGGAGGTGGAAGCATCGATCTTGCGGATGAGTGCCTGATCGAAGATACCGCCCTGGCTCAGCAGCCGCCCCGTGGTGATCGCCCTGTTAGCCAGGCGCGTCTGAATGTCTTTGATCCGATTCGTATAGGAGAAATAATATACCGAACTGCACACCAGCGTGAGGATGCCTACCACGAGAAGGGTAAACAACAGCGTTATTCGGTTCCTTACCGGCATCAGCTGGAATGGGTTTTTAAAATATAGCCCATGCCCACATGGGTCTGGATGAGCTTTTGTTCGAAATCCTTATCGACCTTGTTCCGCACGTAGCTGATATATACGTCGATCACGTTGGTATTGGTATTGAAATCCACGTCCCAGACGTTGATGGCCAGATCTGCGCGCGAGACGACACGGTTCTTGTTGCGCATCAGGTATTCCAGCAGCTGAAACTCTTTTGCCGTAAGCTTGATGCGGCGGCCATTCCGGTAGACCTCTTTGTTGTCGAGGTTCATCTCCAGGTCCGCGGCGCGCAAAAGATTTCCCACGGGCATGGACTGACCCGGCGTCCGCTTGAGCAAGGCCCTGATCTTCAGCAACAGTTCCCGGAACTCGAAGGGTTTTACGAGATAATCGTCGGCGCCGGAATCATACCCTTCGATCTTATCGTCGAGCGAGCTCATGGAGGTCAGCATGATCACCAGCATGTTCATGTTCCGGTAGCGGATCGCTTTGCAAAGTTCATATCCGTTCATGCCCGGCAGATTGATGTCCAGGATCGCCAGATCGAAATTCCGCGACAACAACAGCTGATGACCGATCTTCCCATCGTACGCGACCTCGACTTCAAAGCCATTCTCTGCGAGGCCCATCTTGAGGGTATCGGCAATCTTTTTCTCGTCCTCGATGACTAAAATTCTTCTTTCTTCCGACATATATTGTGTGCTTTCCGGGTGGGCGGCAAGCTCAAAATTACCCCGAAGCCGCGAGATTCCAAGCCTCTAATCTAATTCTAATCCGGCTCTAACCCACCGTTAATTCCGGCTGTTTACTTTACGAAAAAGAAAGAGCAGCATGGCAATTGCATTCAATAAGATCCTTATCCCTGTAGACTTCTCATTGAACACGGAGATCGCGCTGAAGAAAGCCGCGGGTCTCGTAGGACATGATGAAGCGATCCTGCATTTGTTACACGTGCTCAAACCCGGTAATCGGGCGAAACAGCAATTCAAGCTGTGGACCGTCGAAAAGGAGATGGAGCAACTCAAAGATACGATCCGGTCCCAGCACCCTTCTATCAAGGTGAAGAGCCATGTCCTCCGGGGCCATTCGGTACAGCGGCTGATCCTCGATTGTGCCGCCATGTTGAAACCGGACCTGATCGTCATCGGCAAACAAAACAGCCGCCGCCGCTGGAGTATCTTTCCACATCTCGAACCGGATAAGATCGCCAAGAAAAGCAATTGCCCCGTGCTGACGGTGAAACCGGGGTCGCTGGAAAGCCGCACCAAGGTGATCCTGATCCCCATCCGGGACTTCCTGCCGGAACGAAAGCTGGAGTGGGGCGTGCTGCTGGCGAAACGGTACAAGGCGCAGATCCATTTGTTAGCGCTCCAGGATACACCCGAACCCAAGGAATGGGCGCTGCCGCAGGTGTTCCTCAAGGCCTATCATCATCTGCGTGAACATTTGCATCATCCCATAGAATATTCGGCTTCCGGCCGGCATAGCGCCGCCAAAGCCGCGCTGAACTACGCCGAGCTGATCATGGCGGATATGATCCTGGTGAACCCGGAAACGGAGAGCGGGGTCTCCGGCTTCACCGGCTGGCGGCATATCAGCGACCTGGTAGGAAAGGATTCTAAAATACAAATCTTAGACGTCGAACCATACAAATGATCCATTATGAGAAAAATTCTATTTTTTACCGTATGTACCTTATTCTTCATGGGTGCCTCAAAGGCTCAGTCGACAGCGGAAGCCAGGAAATTGCTGTATTATGAACGCTTCGACGGAGCCGCCCATGCGCTTCAAACCCTGCTCAAAACCGACCCTAACAATTCGGAGGCCTGGTGGCTGCTGACGCAGACGTATGTCGATAAACATCGGATACCCGCCCTCCATGACACGCTGCAGCAGATGCCGGCAACCGTACGCCAGCAGCCGCTGGGGCTTTGTGCATTGGGCGCGCTGGCGCTGGAGGAACATAAGAACGACAGCGCCCTTGGGTATTTCAATCTGGCATTGCGGATGACGAAAGAAAAAGACCCCAGCATCCTGCTCGCCGTGGCGACCGCAGAGCAGAGTGGCGACTCCGTCACCGCCAAATCCGCCATCGACGTGCTGAACAAAGCCATCAAACGCGACAAACACGACCCCGAGGTATACGTAGCCCTTGGCAATGTCTATCGCCGGCTGATGGATGGCACCAACGCCTACAAGGCCTATGAGGATGCGCTGGCGCAGGACCCCAGGGCCGTAGATGCCATGTACCGGATAGGCAAGATCTTCGCCACGCAGGAGAACCCCGAGATGTATCTCAAATATTTCAATCAGGCCGTGACAACGGATTCGCTTTATGCACCCGCCTGGTTCGAGCTGTATTACTATTATTACTTCCGCGATGTCAACAAGGCCATGGCATGTCTCGATCATTATGTCGCGGCCTCGGACCCCGGTATCGAGAACGACTACCTGATCACCGACCTGCTCTATGCCTCCCGCAAGTACCAGGCCGCCATCGATCATGCGCAACAACTCATCGCCGCACAGGGAAAGGTCACCGAACCCCGGCTCTACAAACTCATAGCCTATAGCTACAACGAATTGCACGACTCCACCCAGGCACTGGATTTTATGAAACAATACTTCAAGGAACAGTGTGACACCGGTTTTGTCGTCAAAGATTATTCGACCATGGGTGAGATCTACGACGAGCTGGGCCAGACCGATAGCGCGGCCTGCTATCTCGTCAAAGCCAGCAACATGGAAAAAGACACGCTGCAACGGCGTGAGTACGCCAAAAAGATCGCCGGGCTGTATAAAAAACAAAAAGATTACGCCAACCAGGCCATCTGGCTTGGCCGTTACTACACGGGAAACGATAAGGCCACGAATCTCGATCTCTTCAACTGGGGACTGGCCCACTACGAGGCCAGGGAATATCCGATGGCCGACAGCGTCTTCGGGATGTATTGCACCAAATACCCCGACCAGTGTTTTGGCTATTACTGGAAGGCCCGGAGCTCCGCTGCCATCGACACCGCCATGACAGCGGGGATAGCCATTCCCAGCTATATGAAGATCATCGATATCGACGGCAAGGATTCCACCAATAAGCTCAATCGCAAACACCTCATCGAGGCTTACGGCTATATCGCGGCCTACAAGGCCAATACCCAAAAGGATTACACGGGATCGATAGATTATTTCGAGCGCCTGCTGGCCCTCGATCCGGGTAACCAGGATGCGGCGCGTTATGTCGCAATCCTGAAAAAGAACCTGGCGCGTAAGGCTGAGGCCGCCGAGAGTCATAATGTGCCGGGCATGCACGACACAGCAAAATAGTGCATACCCGGCAAACCGCTAATGTCTGTCCTGGCGGACAAGCCACCCGTGGTGGCTTTGGGGCGGCATCCACTGCCGGTACCGATGCCAAATCAGAGGGAGGTAAATAGGATTCATCACATACTTCGAACGTTTCATCACTTTTCGAACCGGCCCGGCTGTAATTGCAGTAATCTTGTTCTTACAAAAACAAGCGCAATATGCAGCCGGGTCTTTATCGTATCAGGTGGCGTTCCCACGAGTTCCTGCTAGTCACGATCGTAATCCTCGTCGCCATCGGCGGGTATATCAGGCCGTTTTTCGAAATGAGCGCCGAACAGCTCATGCAGCTATATGGCGGGGCCTTCTCGAATGCCCATCTCTCGTTCGATTACTATCTTAATGTCATTTTCCCCAACGCGGGTTTTCTTGCCCTGCTCTATGGATGCTATTGTTGGATGAATCTTTATATCATCCCCTATTTCCTGCGCTCACTTCCGCCTGGCACGCCGGGTCCCAGCTTTCACCTGGCCATGCCGCCGCGCAGGATCATCTGGTGTCTGGTCAATGTCTTTCTCCTGTCGGCATTGCTGGCAATCGGCTGGGGGGATGCTTTTTCGTATTCGCATTTTCCGGACATCGCCGGCGCTCATCTTTCCGGCGCCATGGTCATCGGCTTAGGCATCGGCCATACCGTCAGCTGGGTGATCGGCTATATCGCCTATGCTGCGATCCGCGAGATCACGATCCGCAGGATGGAGACCGACCAGCTGAAATATGCCAGCACGATCGCGATCATCAATCAGCTCGCCGGCTTTTTGCTGCTGTATTATGCCCTTGGCGCGGTGCTGTCGAATTTCTACTTCACCAGTGATTTCCGCGGTCTGGAGGACTTTTACTTTCTTATCCTCCCACCGGTGATCCTTACGGTATACACCCATCTGTACTGGGTCTTTCCCGTAAAGGGAGAGGGCAAGCTGATTCGCGGCTGGAGCGCGCGGGCCCGAGGGCGGCTACTCGCCTCCACGGCGGGCTGGCCCCTGCCCTTTTTGGTCTATGGGGTGGAAGACAATAAGGTGATATTGCCGGCGTGGTTTACCTTCTCCTTGCTGCAGCTGGTGATCACTACGCCCATCTCCTGGCTGATCTGGCGGCAGCGGAAGGACAAGCTCCTGCAGGTACAGGGGCTGCAAACGGCCCTGGGGCAGTCGGAGGCCGACCTGCAATTCCTGCGGGCTCAGATCAACCCGCATTTTCTTTTCAATGTCCTCAATACCCTTTACGGAACGGCGCTGCAGGAAGGCGCCGGGCGCACGGCCGAAGGCGTGCAGAAGCTGGGGGATATGATGCGTTTTATGCTCCACGAGAACCATCTGGAGGAGATCCCCATGAGCAAGGAAATCGAATATCTTCGGAACTATATCGCGCTGCAGGAGCTGCGTACGGAGTCCGCCGAGTCTATCCGGATCGAGGCAAGCATCGACGAAACGTTTCCCGCGTACCGGATCGCGCCGATGTTGCTAATCCCTTTTGTCGAGAATAGCTTCAAACACGGCATCAGTCTCCGCGAGCCTTCGTGGATCAAGCTGCACCTGTACAACCAGGGCGATCGTATCCTTTTCGAGATCCGCAACAGCGTTCATGCCCGCAAAGGCGATGACCCGGAAAAGACGCGGAGCGGTATCGGGCTGAAGAATGTGCTGCACCGGCTGAAGCTCCTCTATCCCAACCGCCACGAATTCTATATGCACCAGGACGAAAAAGAATTCTTCGTACAGCTTACCTTGCAACCATGATCAAAGCTATAGCCATAGACGACGAGCCCATCGCGCTGGAGATCATAAAGACGCTGGCGGCGAAGATCGGGTTCCTGGAGATCGCAGGCGTTTATACCGATGCCTTCGAGGCCGCCAAGCGGCTTCAGCAGGACCATATCGACCTCTTGTTCCTGGACATCAAGATGCCGGATATCTCGGGCATCGAGTTCATCCGGAGCCTCCCGGGCAAGCCCATGGTGATCTTCACCACGGCGTATAGCGAGCATGCGGTGCAAAGCTTCGAGCTGGATGCGATAGATTATCTGTTGAAGCCTTTTAGCCAGGCGCGCTTCTTAAAGGCCTGTAATAAGGCCTATGAGCTGTATGAGTTGAGAAGGGGGACATCGCCGGGCCCCGACCATGTCTTTATCAAGGTGGGCTATGGACAGGTACGGGTACGGCTAAGCGATATCCTGTACATACAAAGTACAGGCAATTATATGCAGTTCGTGTTACAAGAGGAGAAACTGTTATCCCGGCTTACGATGTCGGAGGCAGAAGCGCTTTTACCGGCCGCTGATTTCGTGCGGATACACCGATCCTATGTCGTCGCAAACGACAAGGTCAGCCGGGTCGAACGCGATTCCTTGTGGATCGGGGACCGGGAGCTGCCTATCGGCGGCGGCTATGCACAAGAGATCGGGAAAATTACGGGAAGACGGTAAAATTTGCCTTTGGGCCGGATCAATTGTCCTTAATGATAATCTTGTCCTGGTAGACTTCGATGATGCCGGAACGGTTGTCGGCCAGCATTTGATGGTAGACCTTATTGACCACGGCTTTATTCTGGAAGCGGGAGAGATAATCTACTTCTTTGATCTGCAGAGGATCTATAAAATTACCGGATTCATCGACGAGACGGATCTTGATGTTGTGTGGAAGATGACCCCAAAGTGCTGTGTTGGTTTGGTTAATCATGGATGTAAGGATTTTAAACTATTCTACAATTTTGGTTGACTTGCAATATAACACAATTAATCCCACATTGGGACACAATTGTGTTAATTTTTTTTAAAATTAGGTGGTTTATTGTTCTGCCAGGTCCGATTTCCGATAAATGATGATCTCCGCGCGGCGGTTTAGCCAGGCCTTATTGGGGTCACTGTTGTCGGCAACCGGGTTGTCACGGCCATAGGCCTGCGCCTTCATGATGTTGGTGGGGACACCCCGGCTGTTCATATAGTCGAACACCATCTTGGCGCGTTTCCGCGACAGCATATTGTTAAAAGGATCGGAACCCACGGAATCGGTGTAACCTTTGATATCCACCACGGAGAAGTTCTGCGACCGCCGGAGGTGTTGGATCACCTTGTCGATGCTGCCGAAGGCCTTGCTGTTCAACCCATATTCGTTGAATTCGAAATAGACTACGAAACGGATCACCGGTTTGCCGTTGACAGAATCGATCTTGTAATCGTCATCGCTGAAATCGTCGAGCCCGAGGTCCTTGAACGGTTTCTTACGGCGGCGGGAACGCGCCGCCGCGTCGTCGCCGTCATCGTCGCCATCGTCACGGCCCCCTCTCCGGCCGTTGCCGGCGGTCGGATTGCCATTGTCATCCAGCAGGCCTTTGGCCTTGAGGATCGAGTCCATATTGATAGTGACATAGATGTTGTTGATCACGGTGCTTTTGCCTGTAGAATCCTTTTTCTTCGCATCCAAGCGGTTATACGGCGTCGTGTCCAGGGTATCGAGGTTCTTGTATTTCTTGCTCTTGATGGGGATATAGATGCCTACCGAATACATCGTAGTGCTGGCGATGCTATGCGACACGCTTTGTCCGTAAGTTACCTGGCCGAGGACCATGACTTTTTTGCTGTTGAATTTGGCGCCGACACCCATGGGAACACAGGGATAAGAGCCGTTGTTGATGATATCGTTAAAGCCTACGGTGACATAGGGCTGCAGCCGATAGGCCGCGGGCAGCAGATGATAGTAAAGCGCTACGTTCAGCAGGTTGAAGGTCATTTTCTTCGTCGTGCTGATCAGGACATCGTTACTGGTCACATGGCCAAAACTCAATCCGAGATCGGCGCTGGCCGAAAGTCTGCCGGTAAGGTTCTTATAGGCGCTAAGGGCGACACTCGTGTTGCCCCGTTGCGTGAACGGCAGCGTATTCGCATTGCTCAGATAGCCTTCGCGGTTCTTTTCAAGAAAAGCGAAATCCTGGAACTGTCCTTTGACGCCGATGAACCAGCGCGGGTCGAGACGATGCGTCGTCGCCTGGGATTTGTCCTGCTGGCTGGTGGGATCACCGGCCTGCTGATCGGTCTTGGCCTGATCGGCGGTGTTTGCCGGCGGGTCGGTCCTGGTCTGATCCTTTGCCTGCGTCGTATCGATGGTCGCACCTACGGTCTTTATCTCTATGGTATGACCGCCCTGCGTCTTCTTTGTCGTGAGGGTATCGTTACTCACCGTGCTTTGCGGATTGGGCGCGTCGGTGAGGGTGATCAGCGTGTCCGGGGTCTTTTTTTGTGGACTCGTTGAATCCGTCGTCGTGCCTGTGGACGAAGCCGTCGCGGGTGTGGTCGAAGGGGCGTGAGGCGAGGCTGGGAGGATCGGTGGGGGAGGCGAGGATCCGCATGAGTTCGAAGCCTTTGAGGATGCCTTCAGTGATGGGGGCGTCGGCACCGCCGACGAGCATCATGGGGAGGTGACCGGCGGCGATGTGCATGGCGGCGTAGCCGAGGGCATCGGTGGAGCTGGTGCAGCCGGTGGTGATGACGTGGGAGGGGCCGCGGAG
>Ga0134128_10001621_pt1 | contig 28617 bp, 23 predicted proteins | sample KB31754_FD_96462 | JGI IMG/M metagenome (GOLD analysis project Ga0134128, IMG submission 96462) | Terrestrial soil microbial communities with excess Nitrogen fertilizer from Kellogg Biological Station, Michigan, USA - KB3-175-4 | ecosystem: Environmental > Terrestrial > Soil > Unclassified ... | reverse complement strand
TACGTATGAGCCGGGACCTCAACGGCACCGCTGATTTCGAGCGCCGGCTGCACGCTCTTCTGGAGGAGAGCGTCCAGCGCGTCGGCGGCCATGCACGCTCGCGGTTGAATCAGGCGCGGCACGCGGCGCTCGCCGAGGCGGCGCGGCATCGCGCGTACCTGCCTGCACGAGTGGCGGCGTGGATCAGGCGGCCCCTGCTGTGGATGCCGGCCTCGGGGGCCGTAGCCGCAGCGGTGTTGGTCAGCTTCGTGCTCTGGCCGCCGCATGCCCCTCAGGGGTACCCCGCAGCCGAGGTGAACCATACTACGGTGGAGGATCTCGACCTGCTGGCCGATCGCGATGGGATGGACCTGATGCAGGGCGGCGACGGGCAGTTCTACGAGTGGGCGATGGCGCAGGCCGCCCCGAGCCGGGGGCAGGGCGGCGGCGCGGATCCCAACAGCGGCTGACATGCGTACCCCGCGCCGCATCGGAATCACCGTCTTCACGGCGGCGCTGGCGGTTGCGGCGGGGGCTGCCCGGGCGTCAGACCCGCCCAAGCAGAGCGCCAGCCCTCCGGTGGACCAGGACCTGTTGGAATTCCTGGGCGGCGTCGATTCGCCGGCCGATTCGACGCAGCAGTCCGACGATGACGGTTGGCTGACGTATCTATCTGAGATCAACATCGACAAGGTGGCCAAGGCTTCGCAGACGCCGGCGCAGGCTCCGGCGCAACAGATGCCTGCGAGCTCCGCCGGCACCGAGAAGCCAAATGGGTAACGGGTTCAAGACAACGATGAACGAGCGCAAGGGGCTGCTGCTTGCGCTGCTGCTCACAGTGGCGCCGGCTTACGCCCTGGCCCAGCAACCGCCGGCCGCTCCCGGCCCGGCGGCCGCTCCCGCCCCGCCGCCGGGCGCGGCCAGCGTTGCCGCCCCCAACCCGGTGCCGTGGTCGAGCCTCTCACCCGAGCAGCAGCGCCTCCTAGGACCGCTTGCAGATCGATGGGGCTCGCTCCCGGCGACGCGCCAGCAGGCGCTCGTGCGCGGCAGCCAGCGGTGGCTCAAGATGAGCCCCGACCAGCGCGCGATGGCACGTCAGCGATTCCAGCAGTGGAGGCAGCTCACGCCGCAGCAACGACAGACGCTGCGGCGTCGCTGGCAGCAGTTCAGATCCTTGCCGCCGCAACAGCAGCAGGCGATCCGCCGGAGCTACCGTGAGTTCCAGCGGCTGCCGCCCGGGCAGCGCAGCCTGCTGCGCCACCAGTGGCAGAGCGCGACGCCTGCGCAGAGGCAGTTGATGATCCAGCACGCAAACCAGATGCGGAGTCAGCGGCAGATGATGCCGATGCCGCGCTTCCGCATGGGAGTCCCCTCCCGCCGGCCACCTCGCTGATTGGCTCACAAAATCGCCGGGAGCGATTTTGAACGCCTGACGAAGTCAGGCGGGCCCGTCAGGGCCGAGGCGCAGGATTGCGCCGAGTAAAGCCGCCTGCGGCGCTTTGAGCGGCCAGCCCAGTTACTCCTCAGATCCCGCGGCCCAGGGAGCCGGCCCTGGGCCGCTTAGTCATTTGCTTTCGATCTAACGGGAAGGGGGATGCTGCAGACGGCGATGCGGCCGGCCGGTACCTTGAACCAGGGCTCGCGGCGGTTGCGCAGCGACTCCACGTACTGCGAGAAAGTGGGCGTGTCCGTGCGCAAGACCTCGAGCGCAGTTCGCTCCGCGGCCGGGACGTCCGCCGCGATCCGCAGCGACTCGATGCGCACCCAGTGGTGCCGGTCCGTGTACACCCCCAGGGGGCCATCGCCCCGCGGCAGGCTCGAGAGCAGCGGCATGCCTTGCACGACCCGCCCCACCATGGTGGTGTTGCGATCCCACTGCCTCTGCGGCCCGCCGATGATCGCGTAGAGGGCAGTGCCACCGCCGCTGTCGACGTTGTTGCCGCGTGCGGCGCCCACCATGCCGTAGCAGTTGGCGAGCCACGCCCGGCCGAATACCGGATCGCGGGCCGCCGGAAAGCCGTCCGCGAATCCGACCTGCGGGGCGTAGGTGTCAGGATCGGGCAGCGGCGTGAACGGCAGGTCGCGAGACGGCCGCTCGAACTCCGCGGCCACCAGGCGCCTGGCGGTGCCCACCGACTTCTTGCCGGTGGGATCGCCCCATTCCGCTACGGCATTGTCCTGCACGCGAAAGATCGAGAGCCCATCGAAGAAGCGCTGTCGTACCAGCTTCTTGATGTTGGCGACATACCGCGGCGCAAACTCCGGCGCCAGCTCGATCACTACCCGCCCCTGCGGCAGGGTGAGATACAGCGTGTTGTCCGGATCGAGCGCCCGCCAGGCGGACGCGGGCGCGCTCGCCAGCAGCGCCGAGGGCGCAGCGGCGGAATGAGCCCGCAGCGCCTGCATCGAAGGTGGCGTATCGTCCGCTGCATTCTGACCCTGGCAGGGGAAGGCGGCCAGCGCCGCCAGCGTCAGGCCGAGTGCCACCACGTTACGCACAGCCAACCTCCGTCTCAACCAACTGCTTTGATCGCCTGGATGAGCTCCGCGCCCGCTTTCTGCGCATCGCCGTAGAGCATCCGGGTGTTGTCGAGGTAGAAGAGCGCATTCTCGATGCCCGAGAATCCGGCCCCCTGCCCACGCTTGATGACGATCACATTCTTGGCACGGTCGGCATTCAGGATGGGCATGCCGTAGATCGGGCTCGACTTGTCCGTACGCGCGACCGGATTGACGACGTCGTTGGCGCCGATGATGAGGGCGGCATCCGCGGTGTCGAACTCCGCGTTGATCTCATCGAGATCGGCGATCAGGTCGTATGGCACGCCGGCCTCGGCCAGCAGCACGTTCATGTGTCCCGGCATGCGTCCGGCCACAGGGTGAATGGCGAATTTCACCGTCACCCCGCGATCGATCAGCAGCTGACAGAGCTCCCAGATCTTGTGCTGCGCCTGGGCGACCGCCATGCCATAGCCGGGCACGATGATCACTTTTTGCGCGAACGCCAACATCACCCCGACATCCGATGCCTCGATCGGCTTGAGGCTGCCCGTCACGCTGCCTGCGGGCCCGCCTCCCGTATCCCCGAAACCGGAGAAGAGCACGTTGGCGAGCGAGCGGTTCATGGCTTTCGCCATGAGTTGCGTGAGGAGGGTGCCAGCCGAGCCGACGACGGTGCCCGCGATGATCATCGCTGCGTTGTGCAGCACGAAGCCATCGAGGCCCACCGCGAGGCCAGTGAGGGCGTTGTATAGTGAGATCACCACCGGCATGTCCGCGCCGCCTATCGGCAGCGTCATGGTGATGCCGAGGATCAGCGCGAGGACGAAGAGCGCGGTGACGACATTCGGGGAGGTGTGGAAGTGTCCTGCAAGCATCGCCGCGCTTGCCAGGGCAGCGGCCAGAATGAGGACGTTGAGCGCCTGTTGCCCACGGAAACGCAAACTGCGCTTGATGAGGCCCTGGAGCTTGCCGAAGGCGATGAGGCTGCCGCTGAAGGAGACCGCACCGATCAAACCGCCGATCACGGCGAGCGTCGCCAGTCCGTAGCCCTCGGCCCCGCCGCTGTAGAGCTCCACCGCGGCGATGGCCGCGGCGGCACCGCCGCCCATGCCGTTGTAGAGGGCAATCATCTGCGGCATGTTGGTCATGGCGACGCGCTTGCCGGTCCACCATGCAGCTACCGCGCCCACGAGGATGGCAGCGCCGATGAGCGGATAGTTGCTCATCCCCGGGTAGGCGAAGGTGACGAGCGTGGCGACGAGCATGCCGGCGCCGGCCCAGAGAATGCCACTGCGCGCCGTGACCGGCGAGCTCATGCGCTTCAATCCGATGATGAAGAGCACCGCGGTGACGAAGTAGCTCGCCTGGATGAGGGTGTCCGTCCCCAGGAAGGCCGCCATCGGTGCGCCTGGCATTTAGTGCTTCCCCGGGCGCGCGCCGGCCGCCCTGCTCGACTTGAACATCTCGAGCATGCGCTCGGTCACGACGTAGCCGCCCATGGCGTTGCCGGCCGCGAGCAGCACGCCGATGAAGCCGATGGTCTTCTCGAGGGGGGTGTGCGCGCTCCCGAGCGCCACCATCGCGCCCACCAGCACGATTCCATGAACGAAGTTGGAGCCGGACATGAGCGGTGTGTGCAGGATCACCGGCACGCGCGAGATGACCTCGTAACCGGTGAAGGCCGCGAGCATGAAGATGTAGAGCGCAACGATTCCGGTCATGGGATCAACCTTCGATTGCCTTGGCTGTGGGCTCGTGTTTGATCTCGCCGGCGTGCGTGAGGCACGCCTTCGCGAACACCTCATCGCTCCAGTCGATCGCGAGCTCGCCCTTCTGGATGGCCGGCTTCAGGAAATTGAGCAGGTTGCGGGCATACATCTCGCTAGCGTTGTAGGCGAGCTCGGCGGCGAGTCCCAGCGGGCCGATCACCTTGACCCCCTGGTGGGTCACGAGCTCGCCAGGGCGGGTGAGCTCGCAATTGCCGCCCTGCTCCGCGGCAATGTCGACGATCACCGATCCCGGACGCATGCGCTCCACCACGCCGCGCTGGATGATCTTCGGCGCCGGCCGGCCGGGGACGGCCGCCGTCGTCACCACCGCATCGGCAGCGGCGATGCGCGAATCGAGCACCTCCTGCTGCTTCCGCTTTTCTTCTTCGGTGAGCTCGCGCGCGTAGCCGCCCGCACCATCCGCGCTCACGCCCGTCTCGACGAACTTTGCTCCCAGCGACTTCACCTGCTCGCGCGTCGCGCCGCGGACGTCATATGCTTCCACGACTGCCCCGAGGCGTTTCGCTGTCGCGATCGCCTGCAGGCCTGCGACGCCCGCACCGATGATAAGGACCTGCGCCGGACGGATCGTCCCGGCAGCCGTGGTGAGCATCGGCAGAAACTTCTGTAAATGATTGGCCGCGATCAGGACCGCTTTGTACCCGGCGATAGCGGCCTGCGACGACAGCGCATCCATCGATTGGGCGCGTGAGATTCGCGGCACCAGCTCCATCGCGAAGCTCGTGATCCGCCGCTCCTTCAGCGCCTTCACGCCGTCTCGCTGTGCATAGGGTTGCAGGAAGCCTACGACGACGGCACCCGGCTGCAGCGCCCCGATCTGCTCGAGCGATAGCGGCTGGACCGTCAGCAGCACCTGCGACTGCTGAAGCACGGCGGCGGCTGAGTCGGCCCACTCGACCCCGCGGTAGGCCGAATCAGGAAACTGGGCGCTCGCGCCGGCGCCTCGCTCGAGCAGCACCCGCGCGCCGCTCTGGGCCAGCTTCTCGGCGACCTCCGGAACCAAACTCACACGAGTCTCGCGTGGCGCGCTCTCGCGGAGCGCACCTATGGTTACTGGCATCTGCGGCCCTCTTCAGGGGGTCCTGGGCGTGGGATGTTGAATATTCGCATAAAATTGCCGTATCTTACAGCGGTCATGATGGGCATAGACCTCGAACGGGCTGATCGCGGCTTGGCGGACGACCTGCGGATCGTCCCGACCGGGACGGCGCGCGGGCTTTCCCAACTCGTCCTGCGGACGGACATTGCCGGCATGCCGCTCGAGTGGATCGACTACAAGGAGGCCGCCCGTCTCTACCACCAGGAGCAGGTGGCCTATACCTGCGGCTCGCCGCTCTTCGAGCTGTACGGCGGCGTGAATGCACTGACCGGCCGGCGTACGATGCTCGAGATCAATTCCATCGTGGCCACCGTCGGCCATACCGGCAATCCGGGCAATACGCGCCACGACTACGTACCGCCGCTCAACAACCAGACGTTGTTCCGCAGGGATGCCTTCCTCTGCATGTATTGCGCCCTTCGATTCCCGTCACGCGAGCTCTCCCGCGACCACATCAGGCCGTTCAGTCAGGGTGGCCTCGACGTCTGGACCAACGTCGTGACCGCATGCCGCCGTTGCAATAACCAGAAGGCGTCGCGCACACCGGAGCAGGCGAAGATGCAGCTGATCGCGGTGCCGTTCACCCCGACCTACGCGGAGTACATCTTCCTCAAAGGCCGGCGCGTGCTCGCGGATCAGATGCAGTATTTGCTGGCGCACTTCCCGCGCTCGAGCCCGCTGCACGACCGCATCCAGCGCTGGCTCAGTTGATGAGGCGCCGGATCGGGGCATCCTGCCCCGCCCAGCGCGCGTCCATGGGCCTGGGCCGGACACCTTGATTTTTCTCATCGACGCCTCGGTCTACGTTTTTCGGGCGTATCACTCGCAGCTGCCGGACATGATGGACGGGGACGGCAATCCCGTGCACGCGGTCTTCGGTTTCGCGCGCTTCCTCGGCGACCTGATGGAGCGCATTCGGCCTCGCTACATCGGCGTGGCATTCGACCAGCGATTGACGACGTCTTACCGCAACAGGATCTATCCCGCTTACAAGGCAAACCGCGAGCCGACGCCCGCCGGGCTGCCGCGCCAGTTCGAGTACTGCCGGGAGCTCTGCCGCCACCTCGGTGTGCGGGCCTTCGTCGATCGGGACTTCGAGGCCGACGACATCATCGGCACGCTCTCCTGCGTGATGCGTGCGGAAGGCGTCCGCTCGGCCTTCATCACGCGCGACAAGGATCTCGCGCAGCTCGTGCGCGACGGCGACCTGCTGTGGGATTTCGGCGCCCGCACACAGCTCGGCTACCGCGATGTCCAGCGCTACTTCGGCGTGGCGCCCGAGAGCTTCGCCGACTTCCTCGCCCTGACCGGCGACACTTCCGACAACATTCCCGGCGTGCCCGGGATCGGGCCGAAGATCGCCACCACGCTCATGCGCAAATTCGGCTCGCTCGATGAGCTCTACCTCAACATCGGCCGCGTCCCCGCCCTGGGACTGCGCGGCGGCCGCGCGCTCGGCGAGCGGCTGGCCGCGCATCGCGACTCGGTCTTCCTGGCGCGGCGGCTGACGCAGATCGTATGCGACATGCCGCTCGGCGTGTCGGCCTCGGATTTGCGACCGCAGACTCCGGATCTTGCGTCGCTTCGAGCGCTTTACGATCGCCTCGGCTTCGGGTCGCTGCTACGCCGCCAGGGCGAGCGGCTCGCCGAGCAGCAGACCACCTGCGCCGCAGCCATCGCGAGCTGAGCATTTCAATCGGAAGGAGCTGCGTTTGAGCGAGGACGGCGGATTCGAGAGCCTCGCGCGCGAGATCGGCGCGCAGATCGGTGAGGAGTGCGCGCCGGAGCCGCAAAGCGGTGTCTCGGGCGCCAGCATTCATCGCACTTACCGCTGGCAGTGCGGCGCGACGGCGCTTTTCGTGAAGGTAGCCGATCACGGCGGCGGCGCCGCCGGTCTGGAAGCCGAAGCCGCAGGCCTGCAGACCCTCGCGGACGCTCAGGCCGTTCGCGTGCCGCGGGTGCTGGCCAGAGGCCGGGCCGGGGCCACTGCATTCCTGGCCCTCGAGTGGATCGAATCCCGCCCGGCGGGCCGCGCTGCGGAGCACAGGCTCGGCGAGCGGCTCGCCGCGCAGCACCGCGTGACGTCACGGGAGTTCGGCTTCAGGAGTGATAACTTCATCGGACGGACACCGCAGCCGAACGGCTGCCTGCCCGACTGGCCGGAGTTCTTTCGTGAGCGGCGCCTGCGCCATCAGCTCGCCCTCGCCGTGGAGAACGGCTTCGCCGGGCTCCTCGAAACACCCGGCGCGCGCCTCCTCGAGGCAACCGCCGCCCTGCTCGCAGGGCATCGGCCGGAAGCCTCGCTCCTGCACGGTGATCTCTGGGCCGGCAACTGGCTCGCGGACGAGGGCGAGGAGCCCGTGATCTTCGATCCGGCAGTGTACTTCGGCGATCGCGAGGCGGATCTCGCGATGACCCGGCTCTTCGGCGGCTTCGGCCGCGCCTTCTACGACGCGTATCTCACCGAGGCACCCTTGCCGCCCGGACATGCCGTGCGTGCGGAGCTTTACAACCTCTATCACGTGTTGAATCACGCCAACCTGTTTGGCGGCGGCTACGCCCGCCAGGCGCGCGCAAGCATCGCGAAGCTCCTCGCAGAGGTCAGAGGCTGACGCGCAGACTCCCAGGCGCGCTGGGGATTCGGCTAGTATGAAGCGCTACCTGCGGCGGCGGGGCACTTCCCTGTGCCTGAGCTAGGGCACGATCGGAGAAACTCATTATGGTGAGCAACAACAAGAACATCGTGTCGGTGCTTCAGGAGGAGCGCACGTTCGCCCCTGCCGCCGATTTCGCTTCCCAAGCGCGCATCAAGGCCGCGGACCTGGAGCGCATGCGCCGCCAGGCGACCGAGGACGCAACCGGTTTCTGGGCCCGGCTCGCCCGTGAGGAGCTCACGTGGCACCAGCCCTTCACGGTAACTCTCGACGACTCCGCTGCTCCGAACTACCGCTGGTTCACCGACGGGCGCCTCAACGTTTCGTTCAATTGCCTGGACGTACATCTCGCACAGCGCAGCGAGAAGACCGCGCTCATTTTCGAGGGCGAGCCCGGTGACACCCGCAGGCTCTCCTACCGGGAGCTGCACGCCGAGGTCTGCCGGTTCGCGAATGCCCTGCGGGCGCAGGGCATCGGCAAGGGTGATCGGGTGGCGATCTACATGCCGCTCGTGCCCGAGACCGTGATCGCGATGCACGCCTGCAACCGGATCGGAGCCATTCATTCCGTGGTGTTCGGCGGCTTCTCCGCGCCGGCGCTGAAGGACCGTATCGAGGACACTGCGGCCAAGGCCCTGATCACTGCAGACGGCGGCTGGCGCGGCGGACACCCGATAGCGCTCAAGGCAGCGGCGGACAAGGCTCTGGCCGATGGCTGCAGGACGATCGAGCGCGTCATCGTCCTGAGGCGAACGGCGCAACCGGTGTCGATGCAGCGCGGGCGGGATCTTTGGTGGCACGAGATGCTCGAAGGCCAGCCGCCCACCTGCGAGCCGGAATGGGTAGAGGCGGAGCATCCGCTCTACCTCCTATATACCTCCGGTTCGACCGGCAAACCCAAGGGAATCCAACATTCGAGCGGTGGCTATCTCCTCGGCGCGAAGCTGACCACCCAGTGGGTGTTCGATCTGCGGGATGACGATGTCTTCTGGTGCACCGCCGATGTCGGCTGGGTGACCGGCCACAGCTACGTCGCCTACGGGCCACTCGCAGCAGGCGCGACCGTCGTGTTGTATGAAGGGGCACCGACGACCCCGGATCCCGGACGCTTCTGGAAGATATGTCAGGACCAGCGTGTCACTGTCTTCTATACCGCGCCCACCGCGATTCGCGCGCTGATGAAGCTCGGCGACGAGATACCCGCACGCTATGACCTCTCGCGCCTGCGGCTGCTCGGCAGCGTCGGCGAGCCGATCAATCCCGAGGCGTGGATGTGGTATCACCGGGTGATCGGCCGCGGCCGTTGCCCGATCGTCGATACCTGGTGGCAGACGGAGACCGGCGTGATCCTCATCTCGCCGCTGCCCGGCGTCACGCCGACGAAACCCGGCTCGTGCACGCTGCCGCTGCCCGGCATCGAGGCCGACATCGTCGATGAGAGCGGACGGTCCGTCACACGGCCCGATGCCGGCGGTTACCTGGTCATCAGGAAGCCCTGGCCGTCCATGCTGCGCACCATCTGGGGCAACAACGCGCGCTACCTCGCCGCCTACTGGGAGAAATTCAACCAGCGGTTCTACGTCGCCGGCGACAGCGCGCACCGCGACAAGGATGGGTACTTCTGGATCATGGGCCGCATCGATGACGTGCTGAATGTTGCCGGACACAGGCTCGGAACCATGGAGATCGAGTCCGCGCTGGTCTCACACGCGCGGGTGGCAGAGGCGGCCGTCGTCGGTAAGCCGCACGAGATCAAGGGCGAGGCGGTATTCGCGTACGTCGTCTGCCGCGGCCAGCGCCCGACCGGCGACACCAGCGCGCTCGTCAGCGAGCTGCGCACCTGGGTGGCGGAGCACCTCGGCGCCATTGCCAAGCCGGATGAGATCCGCTTCGCCGACAACCTGCCGAAGACACGCTCCGGCAAGATCATGCGGCGGCTGCTGCGGGCGATCGCGCGTGGGGAGGAGATCTCTCAGGACGTCTCGACGCTGGAGAACCCTGCGATACTCGAGCAACTTCGGGGCGTCGACGTGCCTGCCGCAGAAGCGAAGGGATCGTCCTCGCGGCGTACCGGGCGCAGTGCATCGCGCAAACGCGCGAGCGCGAAGTCCACCGGGAGAAAGTCCGCAGCCAAAGCAACACGAGGCTCGAGGAAGCGTAAAACCGCAGCCGTGGCGGGCAGTGCACAGCGCAGATCTCCCGCGGCGAAGAAGACCGCTGCGCGACGAGCTCCCGCCAAGCAGGTGACGAGGTCGGGGTCGCCGCGGCGCGCGGGGCGAAAGGGGCGAGCCAAGCGGCGCTAGCCCGTCCGCTGGCGTTCGTGAAGCCGCCGTTCATTTTTCCGGTTCCCGCTGCTGCTGCAGCAACCGCTCGAATTGCTCTGCAGGCACCGGCCGGGAGTGCAGATATCCCTGCGATTGATTGCAGCCGAGTTTTTTGAGCATGGCGAGCTGCCCCTCAGTCTCCACACCTTCCGCCACCACCTTGAGGCCGAAAGCCGACGCCAGGCCGATCACGCTCGATACCAGGGTGACGCTCGCCTTGTCGTCCGGCAGCCCTGTGATGAAAGAGCGGTCGATCTTCACGAGGTCCACGGGAAGCTTCGACAGCAGCCCGAGTGAGGAGTAGCCCGTCCCGAAGTCATCGAGCGCGATCCTCAAGCCGGCAGCGCGCAGCTCACGCAGCTTGCGGCTCGCGCGCTCCACATCGTGGAGGAGGCCAGTCTCGGTGATCTCGAGATCGATCCCGCAGCCCTCGCCGAGGCACGGCCGCGCTGCCTCGAGCACCTGGCCGACGAAAGTGCGGCGCCGGATCTGCTGCGCCGATACGTTGACGGCCACGCGCAGCGGCGCCAGCCCAGCTCGGCGCCAGCGCAGGCAGTCCTCCGCCGCCTGCCGCAGCACCCACTCCCCGACCGCCACGATCATGCCCGAGGACTCGAGGACCGGCAGGAACTGGCCGGGGTAGACGAGGCCCTGTTGCGGATCCTGCCAGCGCAACAGTGCCTCGACTCCCTCGATGCGACCCGTCGTGAGGCTGACCTGCGGCTGGTAATACAGCACGAGCTGCCGCTCATCGAGCGCCACGCGCAGACGATGCTCCAGCGCGAGCCGCTCGGCGATGTCGCTGTGCATGTCGATCTGGTAGTGCAGGTATTGCTCGCCGGCCTCCTTCGCCTGCTTGAGCGCCGCCTCCGCACGCTGCGCGAGCGTGTTGCCGTCCTTTCCGTCCGCCGGCGAGCGTGCAATGCCGGATCGGAAGGAAGTCCGCAGCACCCGGCCCTCGATGGCGAACGGCTCGCGAAATACGGTGTTCTCGAGCAGAGTGGTGACGCTCTCCGCCGAGGTCTCCTCCTGCGGCAGCACCAATACGAAAGTTCCGCCGCCGAGGTAGCCGATGCGTTCATCGTCCGCAATGTGGTACTTGAGTCGCTTCGCCACGGTCTGCAGCAGCAGATCGCCCGCATGCCGTCCGAAGCTGTCATTGACCTTGCTGAGGTGCATGACGTCGAAGGTAACGACGTTAGGAGCACTCTCGAGCACCGTCAGGTTGCGCAGACGCTGATCGAGCCGCTGACAGAAGAGAGCCCGCTTGGCAAGCCCGGTCAGCGGGTCGAAGGACGCAAGATACTGGGCCGCGTCCTCCTGTTGCCGATAACGCAGTGCGAACGACAGATTGACGGCCACGTCCTGCAGCAACCGCAGCTCCTCGTCGCCGACGACGTGCGCCTCGCGGGACGCGAGTGCCAGAGCGCCGACCGGCACGCCGTCGACGATGAGCGGCAGCGCGACGAGGGATCGCAACCCCTCCTCGAGCAGCTTTTCGCGGATGGCCACCGGCGGCTCCGATCGGGCCAGATCGGCACACAGCGCGATTTCACCGGTCCGCAGAGCCCGGCCGGTGAGGCTGGTATCGGGCTCGGTGCCATCGCCGATCGTCAGCGCCGCAGGATTGGCCCCCGCCTTCTCATCCGCACCGAGCCAGTACCAGGGAGTGATGGTGCGTCCGTCCCGAGCGACGCGGAATATGACGGACCGATCGTAAGCGCCCACCTCGAACGCGAGCCTGCAGGCTTCGCGCAACAGCTCATCCCGGTCCCGAATCCGGATCACGGCACTGTTGATTCCGCTCTGCATCTTCAGGCTGCGAGTGAGGCGTGCGATCTCTCGCTCCGCGGCGCGACGGCGTACGCGCTCCTGCACCTCGCGCAGTGCGCGGCGTACCGCCGGCACCAGGCGCGCAGGGTTGCTCTTCAGGACGTAATCGACGGCACCGCGCTGCAGAGCCTCGATGGCGCGCTCCTCGCCGATCGTGCCCGAAAGAAAGATGAAGGGGACATCCGGTGCTTCCTCACGCGCGATGTCCAGGGCGGCCAGCCCGTCGAAGCCGGGCAGCGTGAAGTCGGAAAGGATGACGTGGGGACGGAATCGCTTGAGCGCCGAGCGAAACTGCTGCTCATCGGCGACGGTACGCGGGACACAGGCGAGACCGCCGGAAGCCAGATGACGCACCGCAAGCGCGGCCTCGGCAGCCACGTCCTCGACGATGAGCAGTCGCAATCCTTTCTCCGCGGTAACGGACGTCCCCGCCGCCGCCGGCGCAGCTCCATTGCGCGCTCGAGCAGGCCCCCCTTTCCGATTGCCATTGCCGGCGGTCGCCAGTTGTCACACTCCGACAACGTTGTCTCTCACAGGATACAACAACGGTCGCGCCGTTGCCGCTCCGGTGAATAGACTCGGTCTACTCCTCGCCGATCGAGCGGAAATCGAGACCGAGCGAGCGCAGCTTGCGGTAAAGATGCGTTCGCTCCATGCCGACTCGCTTGGCGAGCTGGCCGACCTTGCCATTACAGAGCAGCAGTTGCTGCTGCAGATACGCGCGCTCGAATTGCTCGCGGGCCTCGCGCAGCGGGAGGGCAAGCAGATCCTGCTTGACGAGCGGCTCGCCCGGAGGCGCCTGCACGGCAAGCTCCCGCTCGATCTCATCGAGACTGATCTCCTCGCTTCCGCCCTGAATCAGCAGGCGATGGACGAGGTTCTTGAGCTCGCGCACGTTGTCCGGCCAGGGATAGTTGCGCAACCGGTTCTGCGCGGCCACGCTGAAACGGCGGAACGGCAGGCCCTCGGTGTCGACGATGCGGTCCACCTGTTGCCGCAGCAGCTCCGGAACGTCCTCGGCGTAGTCGCGCAACGGCGGCACTCTGATGATCAGGGTGTTGAGATGCGCGAGCAGGTCGCGACGCAGCCCCTCCGCGCCGGCCCGTCCCTCGACACCGGGCTGTGCGGAGGAAACCACGCGCGCGCGCAATTCGATCGGCTCGCCGCCGCCGACCGGCGTGAAGCGGCCCGACTCCAGGGCGCCGACCAGGAGGCGCTGCGTGCCGGACGGCAGATCGTCGATCTCCTGGATGAAGAGCGTGCCATCGGACGCCTGCTCGATGAGCCCCGGATGCCGGTTCTCGCCTTCGATGCGGCCGAAGAGACGGGTCTCCGCATCGGCCTCGCGCAGACTGCTGGCGACGAGCGCAACGAAAGGCGAGCCGGCGCGCGGCGCGCGCTCGTGCAGATAGCGCGCGAACGCCTCGCGGCCGGAGCCCGGCTCGCCGATGAGGAGCACGGAGGAGGAATGCATGGCGATCTGCTGCAGCTCGGCGCGCAGCTGTTGCATCAACTTGCTCTTCCCTGCGGGCACTGTGAGCGCCGGGACCAGGAGCTTGCCCGACTGGCGGCGGCGCTTGCCGGCATCGAGCGCCCGCTCCACGGTGCGCAGCAGTTTCGCCAGCGAGAGCGGCTTCTCCACGAAATCGAACGCGCCGAGGCGCGTCGCCTCGACGGCCGTTTCCACGGTACCGTGACCGGACATCATGACGACCGGACAGCCATCTGCCGCCGATGAGGACCATTCGCGAAGCAGGGTGATGCCATCGACATCCGGCATCCAGATGTCGAGCAGCACGAGATCGGGTGTTTGCCGCGCGCGCGAGGCACGTGCCTGGGCTGCATTCGCGGCAACGTCGACCTCGTAGCCCTCCTCGGAAAGGATCTCCTTCAACAGGCCGCGGATGTCCGCCTCATCATCGACAACCAGAATGTGTGGAGCGCTCATGCCCTCTCTCTCCGCAATTGGTCTCTTCTGTCACGCGCGCCGGCCGCGGTCCGCGTGCTGTCGACGACGGGCAACAGCACTCTCACCCGGGCCCCGCCTTCGGGACGGTTGTCGGCTTCGATCCGGCCGCCGTGCTCCTCGACGATCTTCTTCACGATCGCAAGGCCGAGGCCGGTGCCCTTGGGCTTGCTCGTGACGTAGGGGTCAAAGACCCGGCCGAGAAGCTCACGCTGAAATCCCGGGCCATTGTCACATACGGCCACCGCCGCGTAATTGTCCTCGTGCTGGCCCTCCTCGCCCGCCTCGAGCCGGGTCGCGATCTCGAGGCGCGGCTGCGGCGCGCCCTCGAGGGCCTCGAGGGCATTGGTGACCAGGTTGTTGAGGATCTGGCGCACCCGGCCGCGATCGGCCTCGATGCCCTCGAGCCGCTCGTCGAGGCTCAGGTGGATGGCCGCGCGCGGGTCCTGCGAGCGGTAGAGCTCCGCGACTTCGGTGACGAGCTGATTGAGGCTGAAGCGGCTCACCCGGATCTCGGGGGCGCGCGCGTACTCGCTGAACGCGTTCACCATCTGCTGCATGCTCTCGACCTGCTGCACGATGGTATGGGTAGCCCGCTCCAGGATCTCCGCGTCCCGCGGTCCCATGCTGGCGAGCAGCCGCCGGCGCAGCCGCTCGGCGGAGAGTTGGATCGGCGTGAGCGGATTCTTGATCTCGTGGGCCAGGCGGCGGGCGACCTCACCCCAGGCGGCATCCCGCTGGGCCTGAAGCAGGGTCGTGATGTCATCGAAGACGATGACGTATCCCCTGTCGCCTTGTTCGTTGGGCAGGGGCGTGCAGGCGCACATGAGGTTGCGCCGGCCGTGCGCGCCATGCGTGGCACCGCTTTCGAGGTCGAGCTGCTCCCGCCATTCCTCGCGGCCGCGCGCGAAGCGCACGGCGAGCGCCGCCACGAATTGTCCAAGGCGCTCGTTGCCGGCGGAGAGCTCCGGCAGCGAGCGGCCGGTCGCTGCCGAGAGATCAGTGCCCAGAATCGCGCCGGCAGCTTCGTTGGCCATCCGCACGGTGAGGGTCCGATCGACCGCGAGAACACCGGTCGAAAGGCGCGCCAGGATGACGCCCAGCCGCTCGCGCTCGCGCTCCACGGCCTGCTGGCTGCGGGTCGCCTCCTCGTGCGCGCGCCGCAGTCGCTTGGTCATGTCGTTGAAGGAATGCACCAGGAATCCCATTTCATCGCGCGACGGCAGCGGCAGGCGCGTGTCGAAGTCACCCTTGCCGACCGCACGGGTTCCGGCAATGAGATCCTGGACGGGCCGCACCAACCGTTGGGCGGAGAAGATCGCGCCGTAGCATGCCGCCAGCATCGCGAGCAGGAGTACGAGTGTCAGTGTCAGACTGAAGCTGTACTTCAACGGCTCGCGCAGCGCGGCCAGATTGCCGTATTGCGAGTACGCGCGCTGCACGGCATCGGAAAGGCCCGCGAGCTGCTCCGGGACGGGATAGACCGCCATGACATAGCGATCGTCCGGGCTCGTGGACGATTCGCCGAGCGGTGCGCCGATCCTGATGAGGTACTGGCCGTTCGACTGTGGCTCGAGGCTCACGTACGGGCGGTGGTCGTTCACCCGGCGGACGAGGTCCGCCGGCGGAGTGAGCAGGAGGCTCGCGAGCGGGTTCTCGAGACTCGCCGCGAAGATGCGCTCGTGGGCGCCGAAGAGGATGATCTCCGAGGCGGCGGTCGCGCGCCGCTCCTCATCGAGCCGTGTCTGGATCTCCACGCGCGAGCGTGCAGCGAGCGAGCGGGCGAGCAGCTCCGTGCGCCGCGAGCACTCCTCGACCCGCAGGTCGAGCGCCGCGCGCGACAGGACCAGCGCATCCTTCAGCCCCTGGCGCACCTCTACCCGAAACCAACTGTCGATGCCGCGGTTGAGGAACTCCAGTGAGGACAGGTAGACGATGAGCAGCGGCGCGATCACCAGCGCGCCGAAGATGATCACGGTGCGCGCCGTCAGGCGGGAGCCCGGGACGTGGTTGCGGTAATCGCGCACCAGCTGCCAGAGCTTGCGCACCAAGAGCACGGTGAGAGTCAGGACACCGGCGATGTTGAGCAGCAGGATCCAGGGCTGCAGGCGACCGAACTCGGAGGAGTTCTGTACGCTCTTGGCGAGCAGCAGCAGCAGCGCGCCGAGGCCGACGGCGCTCCAGAGCGCAAGGGACCATGCGCCGCGGCGGCGTGCCAGCAGCCGCTGCGCCGCGTCCCGATCGTCGGTTACACCGGCAGAGACCATGAGTACCACTTGCTAACGCGTTGCCAGTCATCGGTCCAGAAAAGCAGCGCGCGGAGCGAGGCGGGGAGCTTGCCGCGTCGCACGCCTGCGCGCACGCTGATGATATAGCGCCCTCCGTCGAGCTGCGGCTCGACGAGGATGGGCCAGTTCTCGACTTTGCCGAGGTACGTCAGCGCCTCCTTCAGGGTGTCGAAGCTCTGCTGGTCGCCGCTGCGCACGTCGCGGACCACGAAGCGGTCGGTGACCACGTGATAGGCGAGCTCGCGCCGCAATGTGAGATCGACGACATTGGCATCGAACCACAGCCGGCGGACGCGATCGACCCTGGCCTCGACGTCGAACGTCAGAGTGACGCCATCCTGCAGCGCCTCCCGGATCGCCGGATTCAGGGGGTACTCGATGTGCGCGTAAAGCTGGATCACCCCGTGGTCGAAGTTGACGTAGGCGGAGCTGACCTCGAGGGCTCCGTCGAGCGCGTTCGCAAGAACCAGCGTACTCGAGAGAACGAGCAGCAGGGCGCCGGCGACGGCGGCCAGGCTCCTCCAGCCGCCGCCGGTGGGTGAGCGCCGCGAGGCGCGCTGCGGTCTTGCAAACCGTCGTGGCATGAATGCAACGGCAAAAGCGTAAGTCTTTCCGACCCGGACGTGCCGCTCAGGTTCCTCCCGTTGTCTTTTCGACACAAGCATAATAGAACCCGTCGGTTCCCGCCGCCCCTCCGCAAAGGAGCTGAGTCCCGACGGTGCGCGTCAGGCCGCCGGGGGCGAGTGCCTCACCCTGGGGCATGGCGCCCGGCCGGGCTTGCGGCTCAGCTTCCAAAAAGCGCGCCATCACGGCCTCGTTCTCTGCGGGCAGAACCGAGCAGGTCGAGTAAACGAGCCGGCCGCCGGGCGCGAGCATCCGGAAGGCCGCACCGACGATCTCGAGCTGGACACGGCCGAAGGCCGGGATATCCTCGGCGCGCCTCAGGAGCTTGATATCGGGGTGGCGCCGAATGACGCCCGTGCCGGAGCAGGGGGCATCCACCAGAATCCGATCGTAGGGGCGGCCATCCCAGAAGGACTCGGGTTCGCGCACATCCGCCGCGACGAGCTGCGCCGCAAGGCCCAGCCGGCGAAGGTTCTCCGCCACGCGCGCGAGACGGTCTGCATCGATGTCGAGAGCGGTGAGATCGAGCTGGCCAGCGGTGCCCTCGAGCAGATGGCTTGCCTTGCTGCCCGGGGCGGCGCAGGCATCGAGCACGCGCATCCCGGGTGCGGCATCGAGTAGCTGGGGAGCGAGCTGCGCGCCGGCGTCCTGTACCGATACCCAGCCTTCCCTGAAGCCGGGGAGCGCACCGACGGAGGTTGGCCGCTCGAGCACCACCGCACTCGCGCCAGGGCGCCCGGCCGTCCATTCGAGCAGGCGCCCCGCCAGGCCCGCTGCCGCCAGGTCGCGCAGGTAGTCATCCGGAGCGCGGAGGCGCGCATTCAGGCGCAGCACCATGGGCGGATGGGCATTGTTGGCCTCGAGGATCTGCTCGCACTGCTGCGGCCAGGCCGTGGTCAGTGCGCCGATGAGCCACGCTGGATGTGCTGTTCGAACGGCCAAATCAGCATCTGCGCCGGCGAGGAGCGTCTGACGCTCTCGCACGAACCGGCGCAAGACGGCATTGACCAGCCCGGCAGCACGCGGCTGACCGACCATCCGGGCCGCGTCCACAGCCATGTCCACGACGAGCGGCGCGGCATTGCGCGAATACTCGATCTGGTAGGCGCCCGCGACGAGCAAGGCGTGAATTTCACGGGCCAGTGTTTGCGGTGACGAGAGCAACGCATTGACGGCGGGGCATATGCGCAGGTACCAGCGCAATGTACCGAGCGTGATGGCCCGAACGGCCGAGCCTCGGAGGCTCGCTTCGAAACTCGTCAATGCTTCGTCGGCCGACCGGCCCGAAATTACTGCGGCGACAGCGCGCGCGGCCTCGGCAAGGGCGGTCGCGCCTGGATTCGCCGGCCGCCCGGTCAAGTAGCGCCACCCAGAACCGTATTTGGCTCGAGCGGCCGCGGTCCCCGGGTGAACGTCGAAGCCGGCAGTGGCGACCCACCAGGCCGCTGCAAGGTCAGAAGATCCAGGTGGCCGGCGCCACACTGCACGCGAATGTAGCCATCGCGGTGATGTCCGTTGGCCTCGATGACGCGGCCTGGTTGGCCCGCAATCGGCGCCGCCCCTCCGGGCGCGACTCTCGCAGCACGGACGAGCAAGCGCTCCGGCACTTCATCCTCGGCGTCCAAGCGGACAGTCTCGGCGACAGGCCAGGGCTGCAACGCCCGGACCTGCCGCTCGATCTCAACGGCAGGCCGGCTCCAATCGATGGCGGCTTCGCGCTTTTCCAGCTTCCGCGCGTAGGTCACACCCTCCGCAGGCTGGGAACGGGGCTGCAACGTGTCACCTGCCAGACCTTGCAGCGCCTCGAGCAGCAGGGGGGCACCCAAGGTCGCAAGCCGTTCGCGCAGGCTGAGGCCGGTATCCTGGCCGTCGATCGTGATCTGTCGCTGCAGCAGTATCGGTCCGGTGTCGAGCCCCTCCTCCATGAGCATGACAGTCACTCCCGTCACATCGTCCCCGGCGAGCAGCGCGCGCTCGACCGGTGCCGCGCCCCGCCAGCGCGGCAGAAGTGAAGCGTGGAGGTTCACACAGCCGAGCCGCGGAATCTCGAGAACAGCTTTCGGCAGGATGAGGCCATACGCCACGACGACCAACACCTCGGGCTGCCAGCCGGCCAGCTGAGCCCGATCATCGGCCGATCTGAGAGCAGCCGGCTGGGCCAGCGGCGCGGAAGTCCCGGTGGCGAGCTTAACGGGCGAAGGAGTCAGACGCCGCCCTCGGCCCGACGGCCGGTCCGGCTGCGTCAGTACGCCCACCAGCTCGTAGGGCGAGTCCATGAGAGCGCGCAGCGTCGGCACGGCAAATTCCGGTGTGCCGGCGAACGCAACGCGCAACCGCGTCATGACTTCGAGGAAAGCTAACGACGGGCGGGCGCCCTACAGGGCACGCCGCTCGCGCGGAGCCGACGATCGGGACGCGCGCTCCTTGCGCTCCTTCTCCAGTTTCTTGCGTACGCGCTCTCGCTTGAGACTGGAGAGATAATCGACGAACAGCTTGCCGTCGATGTGATCCATCTCGTGCTGGACGCAGACGGCGAGGATGTCCTCGCAGTCACGCTCGTAGACGCTGCCATCCCGGTCCTGCGCACGGACGCGGATCTTCGAAGCCCGCTTCACCTCGTCAAAGTAGCCGGGGACCGAGAGGCAACCCTCCTCCGTCGCGATCTCCCCTTCGCGTGCCAGAATCTCCGGGTTGATCAGGATGAAGGGATCATTGCGGTCCGCCGAGATGTCGATGACGATCAGCCGGAGGTGGACGTCGACCTGCGTCGCAGCGAGCCCGATGCCCGGCGCTGCATACATCGTCTCGAGCATATCGTCGATGACTCGATGAAGCTCCGCATCGAACCGAATGACGGGCTGTGCACGGGTTCGCAACCGGGGATCCGGGAATTCAAGAATCGTTCTAATCGTCATAGGGGTTCGATTTGGGCAGGAAACGGGGGTTCAAGGGGGATCCCAGAGGGCTAACCGGGCCGTGACCCAGCGCACAACTTGACATTAAGCCCCCCTGTGCCAAAGGCCGGCATGCGATTATAGCCCGCCCATTCAAGCTGGTAGCCGCCGTCGCAGCATGCACGTGCGTAAGCGGCCCAGGGCCGTTCCCTGGGCCGCGAGGTCGACAGGTCCCAGGCCCGCGCTCGCCCGAAGGCGTAGCCGACTTCGGGCCGATATACGAGGGGTGGAGGATGGTCTCGAATCACGCTTTTCCGGCCCGCCTGGCTGCGGGTCTCGCTTTGTCGGTCACGCTGGCCGCGTGCTCATTGCTGCACGGCTCCCGCCAGTCGGCGCCCAGCACGCCGGAAAGCGCCAGTGTGCCTGCGGGCCCGGCGCCCGCTGCCGATGCCGGCCAGACCGCCACCGAGGCCGCGGTCGCGACCGCGGATGCCGGCGCCCCTCAGGCCTCCGCGGCACCAGTCCCTCAGCTGAATCCGAACGCGCCGATGACCTATACGGTCAAGCGCGGCGATACTCTCTGGGGTATCGCGTCCATGTACCTGCGCGATCCATGGGACTGGCCGGAAGTCTGGTACATCAATCCACACGTTCATAATCCTCATCTCATTTATCCAGGCGACAAGCTGGCCCTGGCCTACGACAGCAACGGTCGGCCACAGGTCCGGCTGGTCGAGGGCAGTGCGCTGCGCCTCGAGCCGCGCCTGCGCAGCAACCCGATCACCGCTGCAATCCCAACCATTCCCTACTCGGCGATCGCCTCGTTCCTCGAGCGGCCGACCGTGCTGACCCAGGAAGAGGTGGAGGCGGCCCCCCACGTCGTCGCCTTCCGCAACGAGCACGTAATCGCAGGCTCCGGCCACATCGCGTACATCCGCGGTCTCGGGGCCGATGAGCACGCTCGCTACAGCGTCATTCACGTCGCTGAAAAGCTGCGCGATCCGGACACCGGACATGCGTTGGGTTACTTAGGCATATACACGGCCACGGCTCTGATCTCCCAGCCCGCGACCAATCCTGCGCGGGCGACGCTCATCGATACCTCGCGTGAGACGCTGCGCGGCGACAAGCTCATCTCTACCGACACCCAGGTGCCCCTCAACCTGGAGCCGCGGGCGCCAGCCACGCAGATCAACGGCAAGATCGCCTGGATCGTCGGGGACACGGGCGTCAGCGACCTCGCAGGTCAGTACGACATCGTGGTGATCAACCGCGGGTCCGACCAGGGGCTCGAGGTGGGCAACGTGTTGGAAGTGGATCAGGCCGGCGAGGAAGTGCGGGACACTTACGGGCCGCATGAGGGCGTGCTGCGGCACCTCGGGGAGATGGGATCCTCACTGGCGCCGCGCGTACGGCTGCCGAACGAGCGCTCGGGCACCCTGCTCGTCTTCAAGACCTACGCACGGGTGAGCTTCGGGCTGATCGTGGGAGCGTCCGACACGATTTCGGTCGGGGACATCGTCCGCAATCCTTGATTGATGGCCACCTGCAGCGGCGGGGCCCATCCTGGGCCTGGCCGCGAGTCATTTCACTCCGCGAGCGCGAGTTGATGCGGCTTTGCGCGCGGGCTTGCGCGACGGCGCCTTGGCTTTTGCCGGCTTCTTTGCGGCGCCGGCGGCGCGGCGCCTGCCGCCCGCGGCCGCCGATGAGCCGTTGGTTCGCTGCGCAGAGTGACGCGGCGCCGCTGCCTGAGGGCGTTCCGCCTTGCCGCCGGCTGCTGGCACGCGGCCCCTTGAAGAGGTAGCCGCCCGGCCCTGGGAGCGTGGGGCGCCCGTGGCACCGACCGCCTCGGGTGTTGGTTTGGGGGCCGCGCCTTTCGCCCCTGCACCCCGCCTGAATCGCCCGAACCTGCCCTTGCCCCTCTCCGGAGCCTGCGCGATCAGCGCCCGACACTCCTCGAGAGTCAGCGACTTGGGATCCCGCTCCTTCGGCACCTTGGCGTTTTTCTTCCCATCCGTGATGTACGGGCCGTAGCGGCCGTTCAACACCTGGAGGTTATCGACACCAAAGTCGGCGATGATCCGGTTGGCGTCGGCTTCCTGCTTGAGGCGGATGACCTCGAGCGACCGCTCCAGGGTGACGGTGTAGGGATCGTCTTCCTTCAGCGAGACGTATTTGCTGCCGTATTTCACGTACGGGCCGAAGCGCCCGACATTGGTGATGATCGTCTCGCCCGCGGCCGTCTCGCCCAGGGTGCGCGGCAGCTTGAAGAGCTCCATGGCATCGGCCAGCGTGACGGCGTCCATCTTCTGACCCGGACGCAAACCCGCGAAGCGCGGTTTCTCGACATCGTCCTTGGTCCCGATCTGCACGAAAGGACCGTAGCGCCCCATCCGCACGGTGACCGGCTTGCCGCTCGCCGCGTCCTTGCCGAGCTCGCGCGCCTGCGCGACTTCCTCGCGGGAAACGTTCTTCTCGATCCGCTCCACCTGGCGGATGAACGGCTTCCAGAACTTGTCGAGCGGCTGAGTCCATTCCTCCTCGCCGCGCGAGATCGCGTCGAGCTCGTCCTCCATCGCCGCCGTGAAGCCGTACTCCACGTAACGATGGAAATGATGCGCCAGGAAGCGGTTGACGATCTTGCCGATGTCGGTCGGCACGAAACGGCGGTTGTCCATCTCGACGTACTCCCGGTCCTGGAGCGTCGAGATGATGGTCGCGTACGTCGAGGGACGGCCGATCCCATGCTCCTCGAGCGCCTTGACCAGCGAGGCTTCGGAGTAGCGCGGCGGCGGTTCCGTGAAGTGTTGGTCGGCGTGCAGCGTGACGAGATCGACGAGATCGCCTTCCTCCAACGGAGGCAGGACGTGATCACCTTCGTCGGTCGCAACGTCATCCGCCCCCTCCTGATACACGGCGATGAAGCCCGGCTTGACCAGCGTTGAACCATTGGCGCGCAGGACGTGGCGGTCAGCGCCATCCGGACCTGCGAGCATGTCGACCGCGACCGTATCGAAAATAGCCTGCGCCATCTGCGAGGCAACGGCGCGCTTCCAGATCAACGCGTAGAGCCTGTAAAGGTCACCGTCGATCTTGCCCTCGACGTCGCCCGGCGTGACGGCTGCCGACGTCGGACGGATGGCCTCGTGCGCTTCCTGGGCGTTCTTCGACTTCGTCTTGTAGATGCGCGGCTCCTCGGCGACCTCCTCGTTGCCATACAGCCGGCCGGCCACCTCGCGAATCTCGCGGACGGCTTCCGCCGCGAGCGACACGGAATCGGTACGCATGTAGGTGATGAGTCCGACGTTGCCCTCACCGAGATCGAGGCCCTCATAGAGTTGCTGTGCGAGGCGCATCGTTCGCCGGGCGTTGTAGCCCAGCTTGCGCGCGGCTTCCTGTTGGAGAGTGGACGTGGTGAAGGGCGGGGCCGGCGTACGCCGCCGCTGCTTGCGATCGACCGCGATGACGCGCAGCTGCCCGAGGCGGTCCGGTGGGGCATCTGCCTGCCCGGCAGCCTGCCGGGCCGCTTCGCGGATGGCGCGCTCGACCTCTCGCGCCTGCGTTTCATTGGTGAAGGAGAACTGCTCGACCTTCTTGCCGGCGTATTCGGTGAGCTTCAGCGGGAAGGGAGGCGACCGGCGCGTGCCCTCGCCTTCCAGCGTCCAATACTCCTGCGCGATGAAGGCGGCGATCTCCTCCTCGCGCTCGCAGATCATGCGCAGCGCCGGGCTCTGCACGCGGCCCGCGGAGAGGCCCCGGCGCACCTTCTTCCAAAGAAGCGGTGAGAGGTTGAAGCCGACCAGATAGTCGAGCGCTCGCCGCGCCTGCTGCGCATTGACGAGGTCGAGCGACAGGTCGCGCGGTTGCGCCACCGCCTCGCGGATGGCATTGCGGGTGATCTCGTAGAAGACCACCCGGTGGACGGTCTTGCCGTCGAGATCGCCCCGGGACTCGAGGATCTCCTTCAGGTGCCAGGCGATCGCCTCGCCCTCGCGATCCGGGTCGGTCGCCAGATAAAGCGCCTTCGATTTCGCGATTGCTCGGGCGATGCTCTCGATGTGGCGCGCGTTTTTCTCGAGCACCTGATATTTCATCGCATAGCCCCGGGCAGGATCGACCGCGCCTTCCTTCGGCACGAGATCGCGCACGTGGCCGTAGGAGGCCAGCACCTCGAAATCCTTACCCAGATATTTCTTGATGGTCTTCGCCTTGGCAGGCGATTCCACCACGACCAGATTCTCAGCCATGTGTCGGCGGGTCTCTCTGTCCGATCAGTGCCGGACGGGGCCGCCGGACCCCGACATGACGCTCTCGAAGCGCGCAAATGCCAGCTCTTGTCCCGGCTGGCTCGAGAGGACGAGAAGCACCACCCACTTCAGCTGCTCGACATCGACCTCCTCGACGTCCAGCGCCAGCGCGCGCTCGATGACGAGCTCCCGCTGCTGTGGCGTAAGAACATGCTGCCGGTCCAGCAGCATGAGGAAAGCGCGGCAGTCGGGCGACAGCCGCGACAGCTCGCCGTCGGCGAAGAGGCGCATGCCTGCACGGGCGAGCCCGTCCGCTGCGGGCGCTGCCCGCTGATCCCCGACGAGCGCGGACAACCACTCCATCGCCGCCACCACTTCACTCACCGAGAAACCCCGCTTCCGCAGGTCCTCGAGCATGTAGCGCCGCTCGGGCACGCCGGCCGGGTCGCCCAGCATGTAGTGGTCGTAAACGTAAATCAGTACTTTCAGAACGCTGCCGGTGGTCATTTGGCTAGTCGGCCGTAAAGGCCGCCGGGAAACGGCGCGATGCGCCCTTCAAGCTCGAGAATCAGCAACATCGAGGCGATCGACTCGCCGGACAAGCCTGAGCGGGCCATGAGCGTATCGATGGTCACAGGTTCGAAACCGAGCGCATCTAACAGCATTTCATACTCCTTGTCCAATGGGACGCCGTTGCCCGGGAACACCCCGCCGCTCTTCAGGGTAGCCTGCTCAACGAAGTTAACCCTCTGAATTTCATGACAAAGTCCTAATCCGGCCAGTACGTCCGCCGGCTCCTCCACGAGGTGCGCTCCGTCGCGGATCAGGCGATGGCAGCCCCGGGAGAGGGGGCTGCGGATCGATCCCGGCACCGCGAAAACCTCACGCCCCTGGTCCGCGGCCTTCCCCGCCGTGATGAGCGAGCCGCTGCGATCGGCCGCCTCCACCACGAGCGTGCCGAGCGCCAGAGCGCTGATGACACGGTTGCGCTGAGGAAAGTTCTGGGGCCGTGGCCCCGTGCGGGGCGGAAACTCCGAGATCAGCACCCCGGCAGCTCGGATGCGCGAGGCCAGGACGGCATTTTCGCGGGGATAGACCCGGTCGAGCCCCGTGCCGAGCACGGCCACGGTCCGCCCGCTGGCGGCCAGCGCTCCTTCGTGGCCGGCCGCATCGATGCCGGCCGCCAGACCACTGGTGATCGTCAATCCGGCGAGTGCCAGTGCCTCGGCGAACTCCCTGGCGATGGCTCTGCCCACGGGCGATGCTGCTCGCGCTCCCACGACTGCAAGCTGTGGGGTACCCAGAGTGCTCACATCTCCCAGCACATAGAGCGCGGCCGGCGCCCCACGGGTTGCGGCGAGCTGCCGCGGATATTCCGGCTCCCCCCACAACAACAGGCGGCCGCCGCTCGCGTGCAGCCATTCGAGGTCGGCCGCAAGCGCCCGCCGGTCAGGTTTCCGCAGAAACTCCCGCGCGGCCGGTGGCAGGTCCACCCGCGAGATGACCTCGGGCTCGCACAGCCGCTCGAGATCGCCTTGGGCCGCGTCCGCCAGAACCTGCACGTGATCTCCCGTGATACCCGGGCTCCGCGCCAACTTCGCGCCAACGGTCGCGGTGCTCATGGGGTGGGAGCATAGGGGTTCCCGGGTGAGGCGGGTCCCCCGAGAATCAACGGCGATCGTTTAGAAACGCGCTCAACCGGCTGCTTCCAGCGTCGAGGCGACCTCGAGCCAGCGCTCTTCGAGAGCGGGGATCTCCCGCGAAAGCTCGCCGTGCCGGGCGCTCAGTCGCCGCTGCTCATCGCCCGTTGCAGCAGCGTAGGTCGCCGGATCCGCGAGGCGCGACTCGATCTCCTGCCGCTCGGCGATCAGCTGGTCGAGCAGTCCCTCCAATTTACGCTGCTCGGCGCGCAGCGGCGTCAGGCGATTGCGGGCCTCCGCTTCGAGCCGGCGCTGATCACGGCGGGCAAGCGGGCCGGGGGCCCCGCCGCCACGGACGGCCAGTGGCACGGCGTTGCCTCGTCCGAGCCATGCGGCATAGTCCTCCAGGTCGCCATCGAAGGCGGTGACGGCACCGTTGGCAACCAGGAGGAACCGATCGCACGCCCCGCGCAGCAGCGCGCGATCGTGCGAGACGATCACCACCGCGCCGTCGAAGTCCTGCAGCGCCACCAGCAACGCGTGCCGCATGTCGAGGTCCAGATGATTCGTGGGCTCATCGAGGAGCAGCAGGTTGGGTTTGCGGGCAACGAGGATCGCGAGCGCGAGACGAGCGCGCTCGCCACCCGAGAACTGCCGCGTCGGCTCGAAGACCCGATCGCCCCGGAAACCGAAGCGCCCGAGATGATTCCGCCGCTCGAGCTCACTCCAACGCGCCTGCTCGGTGCCACCACGACGCTCGAGCTCGCCGAGCGCAGTGCCGTCGGCTTCGAGGTGCTCGAGCTCGAGTTGCGCGAAGAACCCCGTTGCCAGGTCCGGCGCCGCCTCCAGGTGTCCGGCGAGAGGCTCGATCTGCCCGGCCAGCGTCCGCATCAGCGTCGACTTTCCTGCCCCGTTGCGTCCGAGAACACCGATGCGATCGCCAGGACTGATATCGAGTGATACGTCGTGCAGTACGCGGCGCTCGCCGTACCCCGCACCGATGTGCTCGAGGTCGATGAGCGGACGCGGCAGCTTCGCCGGGGTGGCGAATTCCCACTCCAAGCCTTCCTCCGGGTGAACCTGCGCGATGTCAGGCAGGCGCGCCAACCACTTCAGACGGCTCTGCACCTGGCGCGCCTTGCTGGCCTGGGCGCGAAACCGTGCGACGAAGCTCTCGACCCGTGCCCGCTGGCGCTGCTGCCCCGCCAACATCGCCTGGGTCCGCTGCGCCTCGGCAGCGCGCTGAATCTCGAAGGCGCTGTAGTTGCCCGGGTAGGCACGCAGCTGCGCGTTCGCAATGTGCAGGATGCGCCCGACCACGCCATCGAGAAATTCCCGATCGTGTGAGACGAGCAGCAGGGTGCCGGGATAGTCCTGCAGCCAGGTCTCGAGCCACAGGACCGCATCGAGGTCGAGATGGTTGGTCGGCTCATCGAGCAGCAGGACATCGGAACGGCGCATCAGTGCCCGGGCCAGGTTGGCGCGCATCTGCAGCCCACCGGAGAACTCGCGAACGGACCGCTCGATGTCCTCGGGCGCGAATCCCAGGCCGGCGGCGAGCTGCGCTGCGCGACTGCGGGCGGAATAGCCGTCGAGTCGCTCGTATTCGCCGTGCAGGGTGGCCAGCCGCGTGCCCTCGCCGCTCGCCTCCGCCTCCGCGATCTGCGCCTCCAGTGCGATCAGCTCGAGATCCCCGTGACGGATGTAATCGACCAGCACCGCGTCGGTGTCAGGCAGCTCCTGGGCGACGACCGCGATCGCGAGGCCGGGCGGTGCGCGGTACTCACCGGCGTCGGGCGCGAGCTCGCCGCGTACCAGTGCCAACAGAGTCGATTTCCCGCAGCCGTTGCGGCCGACGATCCCGACCTTCTCGCCGCGAAAGATGCTGCAGGTTGCGGCGTCAACGAGTAGCTGTGATCCGCGCCGCAGGCGGACATCGGCGAGCGTGAGCATGGAGCAGTGGCGATTTAGTCGCCGACCGCGACCACAGTGGCATCCGGCGCGTAGCGCCTGAAGGCGGCACCGGAGGCCATCTGCCGCTGCAGCAGGCCGAGCAGCTCTTCGGCCTTCAGCGGCTCGCCGAAGAGTCTCCCCTGCGCATAGTGACAGCCATTTCGGCGCAGGAACTCGAGCTGGCTCACCGACTCGACGCCCTCGGCGATGACCTCCATCTCCAGGTTACGGCCCATCTCGATGATGGTCCGCACCAGTGTGGCATTGCCGGCGTTCTCGCCGACGTCGCGCACGAAGGACTGGTCGATCTTCAGGGTGTCGATCGGGAACTGCTGCAGGGCCGAGAGCGATGAGTAGCCCGTGCCGAAGTCATCGATCGACAGATGCAGGCCCATCGCATAGAGCTCATCGAGCAGGCGCAGGGTGCGCTTGGCATCCGCCATCAGGGTCGTCTCGGTGATCTCGAGCTCGAAGGAGGTCGGTGAGACGCCGTGGCGGCGGAACACCGAGCGTCAGCGCAGGATGAAGCTCGCCTGGCGCAGCTGCTTCAGCGAGAGGTTGAGTGAGATGCGCCCGGGATCGCCGATCTCGCCCTGCATCTGCCGGTAGTCCATGCAGACCCGATTGAGCACCCACTCGCCGATGTCGAGGATGAGGTTGGTCTCTTCCGCGAGCGGGATGAACTGCGAGGGGGGGATGTCACCATGGCCGGGCAGGCGCCACCGCAGCAGCGCCTCGGCCCCGATGATGCGGCCAGTGGTGAGGTCCACCTTGGGTTGGTAGCGGATCACGAGCTCGTCGCGCTCGAGCGCGCGGCGCAGCTT
>Ga0134128_10001620_pt1 | contig 28619 bp, 26 predicted proteins | sample KB31754_FD_96462 | JGI IMG/M metagenome (GOLD analysis project Ga0134128, IMG submission 96462) | Terrestrial soil microbial communities with excess Nitrogen fertilizer from Kellogg Biological Station, Michigan, USA - KB3-175-4 | ecosystem: Environmental > Terrestrial > Soil > Unclassified ... | reverse complement strand
GCGGCTGCTGCAGTCTCTTCGCGATCGGTGCGCTTGCGATGCACGGGCGGTTTGCGCGCGGCTCCCCAGCCGAGATCGGTGGCCGCTTGTTCCAACCCGCAGTTCATCCTCGAGCAATAGTTCAAAGCGATCAACGCCTGATCTTCGCGCAGCGTTCCCTCTTTGATCAAATGTTGGCATTGCAATGCCACTTCCAACGTGTGCTCGTTGACAAAGCCGGTCATCATCAGGATGCGCCCGATGATTTGCGGATTTTGCAGGCTTCTGCGAAATGCCTCGAGAACATCTTCTTCCGAGATCACGCCGGCGAGCTTGAGCAAGTCGGGAAGACTTAGCTGTACTTGCGGAATTTCCTTCGGCGTTTGCAACTCGGCGACCGCTTCCAGCACCGTCATGTTGCGGGCGCAGATCTGCTTCAAAACCTCTGCTGAAGCCAGCGGATTGAGAGACCCGTTGTCCACCATCTCCTGCAACTTGAGCGCCGCTTCCAGTTGATGCGCATTGACGTGCCCGCCTTTGAGCAGCACTTGTCCGATCGGCTCTTCGGTGATCAGCCCTTGCTCGATGACGTCCATCATCGTTTCTTCCGAGAGCAATCCGGCAAGCACGAACATTTCGCCCAACTTGATGCGCACGCGCGGCGGCGCTTTGTATTCGCCGACCTCTACGAGCGCCTGCTCGAAGGATGTTTGTCTGGCGTGTGCCGCGGCCAGCGCTTTTACCGCCTGATCGCGATTGATTTTGCCGTCGCGCAAAAGCACTTGCGCGTTCAAGCAGGAAACGAGCAATGGCTCGCTGAGTTGTCCGGAAACCGATAGTACGCGACCAAGCGGAAGTCCGGATTCTCTGGCGTTTTCCAGAGCGCGCTTAAGGTCTAGCTCCGAGAGTATGCGTGCATCTAATAGTAGCTTGCCGAGCTTATTGGTGGAAATTACTCGCGGCTCGATCCAACCTGCTTCGCCGAGCGCCTCCGCAAAAGGAATGTGCTGTCTCGAGACAATCTCGATAGCCAGCTTAGCCAGCTCTATTTCGAGCACTTGGTCCTTGAGCATCGACTGAGCTTGCACGAGAGCGCCGAGCTGTTCGTCGGTGATGAAGTCGGACATCACCAGCACTTTGCCCAGGGGCAAACCGAGCTCGACGGCTAACTGAGAGGCTTCCATGAGGTCGTGTTCGCTAATTAACCCAAGTTGAACAAGCAGGCTGCCAAAACGCATTTCCTTTTGCAAATCGCTGCTCATTCGGATTGATTCCTGCGCCGTCGCGCCTATCGGATTATCGACCTTACGCCGTTAACATGCCCGTAAACGTTGGCATTAAACCGGCTCACAGCGTTGCTATAATCGCTGCTCTCAAGAGGAATCGCGAGGGCGACCGTCAGAAAGAATGTTACGGAGGCATCCATGAACGCCAGGACGATTATCGTTGGAACCGCAGTGCTGTTTGTGCTCGGCGTGTGGGCTCTCACAGCCTTCGGGAAGGACTTCCTGAACAAAATGACGATGGCCGATACGACTGTCGACTACCTCGATTTGGCGAGGCAGGCAGCCGATCACCGCGACTACGATCGGGCCGATGCAATGTATAAACAAGCTCTAATCTACGCTCGGCAGAACGATGCCAGCGGACAGGCGGAAAACGCGATGCTGCTCACTTACGCGAAGTTTGCCTACGAAAAGAAGCACGACCGACCCCTGGCTATGCAACTGCAGGCGCGGGCCGCCGAATTGCGCAAGACGATGCGGCCGGCGAATGCTTCGGCGTCCGCAGGGGCGATTCGCTAATTTTCCTCTCAGGCTTGTCAAGTTTGCGCTGCCTATAATGACCAACCTGTATCTGTTTTCTGGTGCCCATGAACGAAGTTTATCTCTGGACAGTAACCGCGGTAACGGCCGCCGTGGCAATCAGCACTCTCGTGCGATTGTGGAGAGACAGAGACAGGCTGTGGCAAGAAGATTTGCACGATGAAGACCGCCTCTTCGCCTGGCGGATAGTCATCTTCCTCCTCTATCCCGTTTTGACGCTGATAGATTTGCGTGCCACGATGGTCGCCTGCCAGGCTCTGGGCGGATCAATTCCGGACTGGCAGTACGGGCTTTTTTGGTACAACGCGGTGCCGCACGGGCTTTCGTCGACGCAGCATCTGCTTTTGGTGCTGTTCGTCGGCGCGGCAGTGCAGGTGCTTCTGGCTCTGATGCTTGTACCGGCGCTGCTGTTTCGTCCGCACCCGTTTCTCGCCACAGTGCTCGGTTATGCCACAGTGGGGATTTTGGCGCTCAATATTATCGTCGAGCCCTTACTTAGCCTGGCGGGCTTGGGCGGCTCACGGTGGCAAGTGGCGGAGGCTGTTGCTAGCCCCGGGCAAATGCGTGCTTTGATGCTTGTTTATGCGACGCTCGCCTGCGTTTTCTTAGTCGTGTCCAGAAGTAAATCCGTGCGTGTCTGGTTTGCCAGGCTGTCTCGACCGCTGGTGGCCGAACAGCTTACGGACGCCCAATTGCAATGGAAGGTTGACCCGCAAAATGCGGCTACCAATGCGCGCTTGTCCATTCTGTACGAGCGCGCCGGATTGAGACGCCATGCGGTTTCGCACTGGAAGCGTCTGCATCACATGTATCCGCGCTCGATTTACAGCGCTTTCGTTGAAGCGATGCTGGCATATCGTCACCGCAAGTACCAGATAGCGAGGCGGCAGTTTCTCTATGCCTCGGATTGCCCGAGTGTGGATCCGCCCCTTAAAGGCGCGCTCCTGGCTGCGGCCGCTTGCTCGGCGTTTGCCGGAGGGGACTGGGAAGGGGCGCTGAATCTTTCCGAGCGCGCCCTGGAATTCGACGACGCCAGCCTGGTGGCACGCATGGTGAAAGTCGATGTCTTCCTGCGCACCGGCAAGAAAGAACAAGCCGGCGAAGAGATAATTTCCGCATTGCGGCGCGGCTTTGATATGGATCTCGAGAAGAAGATCCCCCTGGATGCTGATTACGTATTGCACCGCATCGCTCGGTTGCAGGTTCAAGAGCGCTCGCGCCGCGCGCTGGCCGGCCGCGTCAGCGAATAGCCGGAAAGGCAAGAGCGTTTTAGCTGCGCCGAAGACATGCGGCTAAAACTGCAGTCCATGCAGATATTGGGCGCCCGCGATTACCACTTCGCGTCCGACCAGCCAGGGCAAAAGCAAGGTTAGCGTTCCCAACCCCGTGAGACGCAAATTTCCGCTTTGCGTCAGAGATGGCAACGTGAAAAAGCCGAGAAACAATGCCAGCAAATAGAATTGCACCACAATTGGCGCCAGCCAAAAGCCGATGATCAGATCCGGGTGCGTGAAGGTGTCGCCGAGCACGCCGACGAGAATTGCTTCTTCGCCGCACAAAAGAATGATCCCCAACCACTGTCCGAGGCGCGCCGTCGCTTTCCAGCCATTGAGGGCGCTCACCCATGACAGCAACCAGCAGCCACCGATGATTCCGAAAAGATCAAAGAAAAAACGCTCCTGTTGAACGGTATTGAGAATGCGCTCGGGAGGTGTGGTGGCAAGCAAAATGGGCATCAAACAGAGTCCCAAGCTGGTTAGCCCGGCCAGCAAAACGGCAATGCCGAAGACTCCTTCACGACGTTTTTTTACAGGGGCGCTATTCAATCGAAAGTTGCCTTGGAGACGAAATTCCTAAGGTATCATGCCGCGTTAAGGGCCTTCTGTCACACTTTTGCGCTCTATGAGCGCGAATTTATTGCGGTTATCACCACTAAAACTATCTCATTGTGTTTGGTGGTGACAAAACCTCTCTTGGATTCCGTTATGAAACCATTATAATTCTGTCCACATGCGGGTTAATGCCGTTATCGTAGACTCTCCGTCTACCGCGGTGCATCCGCAAAATTGCTGCAAGAGGCCCTTCATGGCGCCCACGATTCTGAGAAATTTGGCCATTCGGACACGGCTGCTATTGCTTTGTCTGGCTGTCGCCACGCCTCTGGTCGCCATGTGCGCGCTCGTCATCTGGAAAGAATATCAGGGCTTGGCGCAAGTCGCTCGTCGTTCTACCACTTTTCACGACGAATTGGCCATGCGCACTCTGCAAGAGTGGATTTCGACGCAGCAAGATCAGCTGAAGACCATGTCACGTCTACCGCAAATCGAACGCGGAGACGCTAAAGCGGTGCACCAGTTACTCGTTATTCCGGGAGAGCTCCAGCGATACTGCAACGGGCTAGGGCTTTACGCTCTCGACGGCAAGGTGATAGCCACCAGTGGCGATGGCATTACGAAAGGGGGCATTTACAACATGGCTGCTTTTAAAGCAGCCTTAAGCGGCAAACCATCAGTCACCGGCTATAGTACCTGCCCGCTAACCGGACATCCGGCCGTCATTTTGATGCAACCCGTCTTCGTCGGTGGTGATGTCTCATCGGTGCTGATCGAGTCGGTGAAGCCGGACGCAATTCTGGAATTATTTTCCGGACTGAACCAGGCCCAGGGATTCGTCATCTCAGTTATCGACCGCGACAAACGCGTGATCGCCCGCACCCTGGATAACGAACGGTGGCAAGGCAAGGATTTCTCACGAGGCAAAACCGTCCAAGCTGCTGAACGCAGCGGCAAAGGCATTATAGAAGTAGTGGGCATCGCCGATCCGACGCCGAGAACCTATGCTTTCAACCGCATGCCGACGACGGGCTGGCTAGTGATTACCGGCATTCCGACGCAGGCAATTTATGGCTCGGCGCAAGAACGACTTTTGATTTTGGTGTTATCCACGATTCTTGCTTTGGCTGTGGCGTTTCTCCTGGCATATGGCTTTACGCGCAACTTCACGACACCTATATATGAGTTGGTTCGCGAAGCGCTGGCAATCGGCAAGGGCGATCTATCGAAACGCGTGCAAACCAGCCAGGGAGGCGAACTCGGACTGCTGGCACGCGCCTTCAATCAAATGGCTTTGAATCTCGAGCTCAATAGAGAGCACAAAGCAATGATCGAGCGCATCTCCGAGTCCATCCGGCAATCTCTGGACATGCACGAAATTCTCAACACCACAGTGTTCGAGCTGGGACGCGCGCTCAATGCCAGCCGCTGCTGCCTGGCCGTAGTCGAACATTCCGATCAAGATATTGCCGGCAAGACGCTGGAGTTCAACTATGTCTGGTTCAACGACAAGTTGGGCGGCACGGCGCTGAAAAATCGATCGATTGTGATCACCGAAGGCAGCATTCTCAAAATTATCCTCGAGCAGGGCGCCATCCTCTCGCTGGACGTCATGGATGATGAAACATTTACGCCTTTATTCGAAGCGGCAGCAGATTCACCCGGTGACTGGAAGTCAATCAAATCGCTGATTGCCTGTCCGATTATTCTCGATCAGCAACCGATTGGGATGATTCTCGTTCATCAATGCGATCGACGCCGCGTCTGGTTCGAGCTGGAGCTCGAGCTGGTCGAAGCGGTCGCCCGGCACGTGGCGCTGGCTCTGGATCATGGACATTTATTCTCGCGCATGCGTGAGATGGCAGAGCAGCAGGTGCTGATCAATCAAATCGTTCGTGCTACGCGCGAATCGCTGAACGCTGATACCATACTTGATACCGTCACTAGAGAATTGGGCAACGCGCTCAAAGTTGATTATTGCCAGATAGCGCAGCCGCGCCCGGAAGGACCCCTTGTCGTGACGCACGAGTTTAATCGTGACGATTTGCCGGCGCACAAAGGACTGAGCCTCTATGGCAGCGGCATGGACTTTCATCCGGAAGCTAATAACGCGCAAGACATGCGTTCTGTACTGGGCATCGATCTTTCGCTGCTCCATACTGAGTCCGATGGCGATTCGCCTGCAGGCTTGCCGGCATTGCCGATATCAATCATTCCCGACGTGAAGACGGACAGGCGCACGTTCAAATTCGCCGAATATCTCGATGCAATCGGCAGCAAATCACTGATTGCCGCGCCGCTTGTTCAGGACGACCGCGTTCTGGGTATCCTGATTGTCCATCAAACCCGCGCCGGCAGGGACTGGCAGCGAGGCGAGGTGCGCTTAATTGCTGCCGTAGCCGATCAGTTGGCCGTCGCTGTTTCGCATGCCCAGCTTTTCGAACAGGTGAAGCACCAGGCGATTACCGATGGTTTGACCGGGCTGTACAATCACATCTACTTCAAGAATCGCCTGGCTGAAGAGCTTAATCGCGCGCAAAGAAAAGGCACCGGCTGCTCGCTGCTCATGGTCGACCTGGACAAACTCAAGCAGATCAACGATACCTATGGACACCCGATTGGAGATGCAGCGATTCGCCAGGTGGCAGGCGTGTTCAAGCACCTGCTGCGCAGCGGCGACACCGCGGCCCGCTATGGTGGCGAAGAGTTCGCCGTCATTTTGCCTGAGACTCCGCTCAGCGAAGCAGTGCTTATTGCCGATCGTTTGCGCCGCAACATCAATCGCAATCCGGTGCCCGGACTCGGTCACATTTCCGCCTCGATAGGGGCGGCCGCCTTCCCCGGACAGGCGCCGACGCTCGAACAGTTGATCGAGAAGGCAGACCAGGCATTGTATGTTGCCAAACGCAATGGACGCAACCGCGTTGCTGTTTGGGACGAACAGTCACCACTTTTGGTGGCATCGGATGACAGCACCATCATCACAGTCAAGGCAAGCGTTGACGAAACTGCCGGCAAGACTATTCCGCCCAGTCAGGAGCAGCCCTAAGGATGCCCAAGCTGGTGCTTTTCGATATTGACGAAACCATGGTTTCTTCGCATGGTGCCGGGCGGCGCGCACTGGAACGCGCGATGTCCGCGGTGCTGAATCAAGAGATCAGCCTCGAAGGGCACAGCCTGTCCGGCAAGACGGATCCGCAAATTTGTTTTGAGGCGCTGGCTTCCTACGGTCTGGAAAAGCCCGCCATCCAGTCGCGGCTTCAGGATATTTTCGAGCAATACCTTCCTGCCCTCGAAGACGAAGTGGTACGCTCGGCAGAATTTCGCGTGCATGACGGTGTCGTCGATTTGCTGGAAATATTGCGCACGCGCGAAGATGCCTTTCTCGGTTTGCTCACCGGCAACATCGAGCAAGGGGCGCACGTGAAGCTGAAGCGCTTTGGGCTTCATTCCTACTTTGCCATGGGCGCCTACGGCTCCGATTCACATGACCGCATGGAGTTGCCTGCGGTCGCCCACAAGAGGGCTAGCGAGCTATTCAGGCAGGATTTTTCTCCCGGTGAGCTTGTGATTATCGGCGATGCTCGCAATGATGTTTTGTGTGCCAAGGGCTACGGAGCCCGGTCGATTGCCGTGTGCACAGGCAAAACGACCAAACAAGTGCTGGCGGAGCTCGAGCCTGATTATTTGTTTGACAGCCTGGCATCCATCGGACAAGTCGTCGATGCTATCTTCGCAAAATAGTCCGGCCCCGATATAATTTGGCATCTGATAAGTCTTTGGGTTCGTTGCTTGCAACGAATGTGGTGATTCGTGGCGGACAATTGCGGAGACAATTCATGGGTGCGCGCTTTCATTGGGCTGGGCTCGAATGAAGGCGATCGTTTGGGCTTTGTGCAGCAGGCGATGCAGTTTCTCAAAGACCATGAGCACATCGAAGTTGTCGAGTGTTCAAGCATCTATGAGACTGAGCCTGTGGGGCGCGAATACGTAGAATGGTTCGTCAACGCGGTAGCGTCGATCGAAACCGACCTCTCGCCGCAAGATTTACTCGAGGTCTGCAAGGATATTGAGCTGCGCTTGACCAGAATGACAGGCGCCGAATCGCCGGAAGTTTTCCACGAGACTGGCGAAGGGCGCGTCAAGACCAAAATTATCGATCTGGACATTCTGTTCTATGGCGACCGCGAAGTTAAAACGTCCTATCTTGTAGTCCCGCACCCGCAAATTGACAGACGGGCTTATGCTCTCGTGCCGTTACTCGAGATAGCACCCGATTGGCGGCATCCCGGCTGCGGGAAAACGGTGACTGAATTGCATGAAGATCTCAATGCTCCTGAGCAAGTGTTTTTGTACGGCACGCGCGAAAGCTGTGATCTCGGGTGAAGATTAAGATCGGCACGGACATTTGCTCGATAAGTCGCATCGCTGATGCGTACAAACGGTTTGGCGATCGGTTTTTAAGACGAATACTGAATGAGCAGGAAATCCTCTACATAAAACGAGATGCACCACATGTGGTGCCACGGCTTGCCGGCAGATTTGCCGCTAAAGAAGCAGCATCGAAGGCACTCGGCACCGGCTGGCATGGTGTTGATTGGAAAGAGATAGAGATAACGCACGAGTTCACGGGCGAGCCTGGCATTCGACTGCACGGACGAGCAGCGCAGGTGGCAGAACGCAAAGGTTTACAGCGATGGGAAGTTACCGTCAGCCACGAGAAGGAGTTTGCTACGGCGACCGTACTTGCCTATTCCGATAAAAGTGCCTGACGATGGCACTGATCGGGTGTCCCGGAAGCAGCCTGGAAGGCTGCCAGCGCAGTATCATCCGCCATCAGCTACGCGCTCTGCGGATTGTTCTCAAACTCCGGGTAGCGCTGATCCTTTTGATTCACCGGTCTGCCGATGGACATGGCCACCATCAAACACATGTCCACCCGTTCCATAACGTCGTTGGGAAACTCGCCGATCTTGTTGACCAACAACGTTTTGGGGATCGTAGCGATAACTGTGCAATCGATGACGCTGTCGAGGCGCAAGCCGCCGGCTTTGCCTTCGGGACTGTTCATTTCAATGACTACCTGAGTGGGCTCGCGCGTGGCGCGTGTGACATTGCTGGTCAGTGGGACCAAAAGCACATCATCCAGGCGCGCATTGTTGTAGTCGTTGGAAATAATGACCGCAGGACGCCGCTTGGTCTGGGTTTGACCATCATCTGTTGTGTATGGGAAGGCAACCAGTACCACGTCGCCTTTCCTGTAAAGTGGTGGCTTAGAAGACATAAAGCCGCATTCTAGTAAGTGTCAACAGACTCCCCCATTCTACCGCTTCCCGAAAGTAGACGGTGCAAAACAAAAACCCCTCCAATTATATGGAAGGGTCATCCGTTCAATTGTTGCGTGCGCTTAGGGGTAATGGTACACGTCGTCGTGCGGTGAGGATTTTCCAACTAGGGCATAAGCCATAGTGGCCAGACCGAACTCCTTAGCTGTTTCCTGGCGAGAGCCAACCACGAGATCTTTGAATTCTTGAGGCCAATGTTTGGACAGATGTCCCGCTATCTCATGGCAAACGGACAATAAGCACACTGGGTTCTCTTGTGATCCCGGAGGAGCAAGTTCAGCAGGCTTTTTGATGTCTATCTCGTTGGAATTAGCCACTAGGGATCGCTCCTAAAGCGCGTATACCTGGACAGTGAGGCGAGTATAACAGGCTTCCAAGAGATAGTCTTGCGGATTTAATGTGATCTCTTGAGATTTAAGGTTAGCTGAAAAACCCACCGTAGTCAGGTATACCCGAATTGCCAAGGTTTTGGACGGGGTGGCTGTCAATTGTTGCGTGAATGTGATTCAGGCCTCATGGGGGATCTTTGTAGATCCCTCGGCTGCTTGCTTTTCGGCAAACTTCTCCCTCAGCCATTTAATCGTGCGCTGGGTGGCGCCTCCAGGCACAAAAACTTCGGCTACGCCCTGCCGCAAAAGCTGCTCGCGGTCCTCATCGGGAATGATTCCGCCGCCAAAGACCAGAATGTCCGAGGCGTCCTGTGCTTTCAGCAGCTCGACGACTCGCGGGAAAAGCGTCATATGCGCTCCGGAAAGGATGCTCAGCCCGATGGCGTCGACATCCTCTTGAATGGCCGTTTCAACTATCTCTTCAGGAGAGCGATGCAATCCTGTATAGATGACTTCCATACCGGCATCTCGCAGAGCGCGCGCGATGATCTTCGCTCCGCGGTCGTGGCCGTCCAGCCCCGGCTTGCCGATTAGAACTCGAATCTTCCCCTTAGCCATGACTTCCCTACTGATAAACGCCGCCTGCGGGCGCGTACGCAGCAAAGTATACCTATTTAGACGCTTGCTCTGCCTTCATTTGAATGGTTTGAATCAACTCATTAAAGCCTTGAATGTCGCGCTTATTGATCAGATAGAAAAATTTCGCCGTTTTGACGATGGCGAATTTCAAAAACAGAGGGTTAGTCACTTTGGTGACTTCCGACCATCGGATCTTGGCTTGGTGGACCAGATTCTTGATAGTCAGCTCTTCATCGCTGACTTCAACGCTGTCGCACTCCAGGACTATGGAAGGCAAAAACATCAGGTCGGCAACAACCATAATAAGGAAGATCAGTCCGAGTCTTCCTAATAGGATGGGCGTCACCTCGGTGTGCGAGGTCGCAATCCGAACCGCTGGGCTGAGGATTCCGAAATTGACCACGACAATACCGAGCAAGGCGGGATAGCGTATGTAGTGCTTCCATCGCGGACGGCTGTATGTGCGCTTCGGGATAGAAACGCTGCGCTTCTCTTGAAGTGGCACCACATTGTCGGCTGCTTCGGTCATTTCAGCTTCGGGTTGATCAGGCAAATAGGCCCCCTTCTTTTTGAGCTTTGCGCTTTGGCGTGTTTTGTCCATTTTTCACCTGTGCGTTCATTGTCGCACAGCGGTACAGAACAAAAGGCGCGCGAGCGTTCTGGGCGGAGGCCGCTCAAGAAGGAGCGCAGGCGGCGCGGACTGCGTGATGGTGACAGTAACTATTAAAACCTTGACAGTAATGCCCTGCGCCGAAAGCGTGCTGTAGGCTGGGGCTAGGACAGGTGCGGCGTTTATCCGACTCTTGACAGTATGACAGTATTGGCATAAAATACTGTCATGATCTCACAGCAACCCATCAGTTTGTCACTCGAAGAGCTCGCCGGGGAGGTGGCACTCACGCTCGAACACTATCAATTGCTGGGCAACTCTCAAGACAACCGCGTTTCGCCGGTGCCTGATGCTCGAACCATCCGCTATTACACAACGCTGGGATTGCTCGATCGTCCGGTTATCGAAGGGCGCCAGGCAAGATACGCAAAGCGACACCTGCTGCAAGCTGTGACTATCAAGGCTCTGCAGGGCCGCGGCATGCCGCTTTCGGAAATACAGTCTCGACTGTATGGACTTTCCGACGAAGAAATGGAATCCCTGTTGGCCGGAATGGCCATTGTGCGTACGGCACAGAAACACGACGCACCAGTAAATGCCATCATGTGGAAGGAGATCATTATTGATCCCGGACTGAAGCTCATGGTGGAAGACGGCTGGTCGCCGACGGTACCAATCGAAATCATTCAAGACAAACTCAAAGCGGCCATCTCGGCGCTAATTGCTTCTCAACGAAGCGACGGAGGGAATTAACATGAGCACGGTGACAGAGCGACTTCCGCTTATTCAACTCCCAATTGGTCAACACCAACGTGGTGTCGGCATAATTGAGGTGGCTGTCGGCACAGAGAAAAAACTGCTGCCCCTGGCGTCCGTCGACATCGAGGCGAAAGTTGCCGATCGCGTTGCCTCAGTCATGGTGAAGCAGAAGTTTCGCAATACATTTAAAGAGCATTTGGAAGCCGTCTATATATTTCCGCTTTCCGGCGGATGTGTGGTCAGCGATTTCGAATTGCGTGTTGGCGACCGCGTGGTGAAAGGGCTGGTGAAAGAACGAACGGAAGCTCGACAGCAGTATCAGCAGGCGTTGCAACAGGGTAAGCGCGCTGCGCTTCTCGAGCAAGAACGTGACGACGTCTTCACGATGCAGGTAGGCAATCTTCCTCCAGCTGAGGAGATTACCGTCGTGCTCACATATTCAGAACGACTGCCGTACTTTGAAGCCGGCACCACAGAACTTCGCTTGCCCACGGTCGTGGCCGATCGGTATATCCCTGGTGCAGAGCAGCCTCGGCTGCCGGTGGGGGATGGAACGCACCTTGATACCGATGTCGTGCCCGACGCCTCGAGAATCACGCCTCCGCTTCTGGCTCAGGGCTTCGATCCGATGGTCGATTTAAAAATCGCTGTCGATGTGATCGAAGGAGATTCGGGCGGAATCGATAATTTAACGTGTTCGCAACACGCTACCAAATTCGGTATCAAAAACGGAATCAGCAGAATCGAACTGGCGAAAGACAACGAGCGGCTCAACCGCGACTTCGTGCTGCGCTGGAATCTGGCCGGCAAGCAGCTCAAATCCAATTTGCTTGTGTTCCACGGTACTGATGGCGACTATGCCATGTTGTCCGTGATTCCACCCAGGCAGGATGGCTATGTTGGCGCCGCGCGTGACGTAGTGTTCCTGATCGATCGCTCCGGCTCCATGGCCGGCATCAAAATGGTCTCGGCCGTTCGTGCATGTTCGGTGCTATTGCAGACGCTTGGGCCCCAAGACACGTTTGCCATTTGCGCTTTCGACAATATCCCTGAGTGGATGGGCGCGCCGAACAATCCGTGTCCGTCGCCGGCACAGTGCTTCTCTCAGGCGGACGAGGCCGGCATGGAAGCGGGTTTACAGCATCTGCGCACCATCGGCGCACGCGGCGGCACTGAATTGTACAACGCGCTTGGAACCGTTCTCCAAACCATTTCGAATGTTTCGCACCAACAAGGACGAGTTCCGGTTGTTGTTGTTCTTACTGACGGTGAGGTCGGCGATGAAGGACGTATCTTGAAGCGCGTGCAGCAGGAGCTGAAGGCCACTCGCTTATTTGCGGTTGGTATTGATACGGCCGTCAACTCAGGATTATTGCGTCGCATGGCCAACCTCGGTGGCGGAACCGTCAGCTTCGTGCAACCAGGCGCGGATTTGGAAACGGCTCTGCAAGCCGTCGGGCGTGAGATCGGCAATCCCCTGGTCACCGATATCGTTGTTGAATCAATTAACGGTACTCCGGTGGAAGCGGATTCCGTCACACCCGGCCGCATACCAGACTTGTTCGCCGGACGAGCCAGCACAGCATTCTTCAAGCTTTCGGGCAAAGGTGCCGTTCAAATTAAAGGCAAGTTCTCCGACGGCAAACAATTTGATGAAAAGGTGAAACAGCGTGCCGTTGAAATGCCCGCCATCGCTCAGCTGTGGGCGAAGGCGAGAATTGTCGATCTGGAAGATAGTTTCCGGCTCGCTCCATCCGACGCTCTGAAAAAGCAGATTGTGGAGTTGTCCGTCAAACACCAACTCTTGACCAAGTTCACCGCGTTCGTCGCGGTCGACGAATCTGAAATCGTCAACAAGGACGGCAAGATACGCACCATCGTGCAGCCGGTTGAACGTGCTGAGGCTTGGGATATGTATAGTTCTGCCTCAGCAAACGGGATCGACGCCGCCGCACTGGGAGCGCCTGCCACAGCTTCTAGCTTCGGAGCGCCTGCCGCAGCTTCGAGCTGGGGAGCAGCTGCTCCCGGCGGCTGCCCAGCGCCTCAACCTCAAGCCGCCTCAGCTCCTCAACCAGCTTCGGCTCAGAACCTACTCTCCGGCTCGCTTGGCGGCAACGCGCGATCTGCTGACGCATTCGATGCGGTCCAACAGTCGTATGGCAAAACGATGCGCCGAGCCATGCCGGGCGGTGCGCCGTCACAGCCTCCGGCTCCTCAGCAAGCTGCTGGTGGTGGCGGTGGTTGGAACGCTCCACCTCCGGTCGGCGGTGTCGGCGGCGCCCTGGACCAGGCACTCGGAGCGGCGGGAAGCGGAGCCGCGGAGGCTCGCAGAAAAGCCGAAAGAGAGCGGATAGCAATCGAGGTCGCGCTGCAAGAATTTGCGGCACAACTCGAGCAAGCTGTTAAGCAACTAATGGCAGCGACGTTGCCATCGGCAGAGCCTATCGAAAAAGCCTGGCAGGCTTTGCTCGACTCACTCAGTCAGGCAAACCTGGGCACCGAAGTCCCTGAGCTGCAGAAGTTCTTGCGCTCAGCAGCAGTCGAGCTAATCGCGTCGCTGCGGCAGCCAGCTGTCAACGCTGCCGGTCTGTTGCCCCTGTGGGAGCGCCACGTCCAGGCGTTTGAACAGGCGCAAGCTGCTACCACCAAGCAACTTGCGGGCGCAGCCGGCGGCGAAGACAAGTTTTGGGAACTCATGGTCTAAGTCTTCATCGCACTTCACGCGCCTTCGCCATAGGCAAAGGAGCAAGCCATGTGCTTGCTCCTTTGTCCATTACACGAAAATTTCAGAAATTTCTGCCTATCATGTGGGACTGCTGCGCCGTCAAAATTAGTAAGGAGCGTTTCTAGATGTCATTCTCGAACTCGGGCATGCGGCCAAGGCCGCATGTGGTCATGACGTTATCCGGTCGGTTCCAAGTTGTTGACTCCCGCTTTGGGAAAGTTAGCGTTATTCGCAGACGCGACGACACGATAGCCAATACTGAAAAAGGCTCTTACCCGACGCTCTCTCATCTCTGTCGCGTCGAAGCCCAAAAAATGGCCATCACTCTCATGCGTACCGGGCAGTTTACGCGCACAGGAAAGCTCGATCAGGCGCTAGCGAATGAACTTCTATGTGCCGTGCTTAAAAACGAAGCCAGCCTCGATCATTTCGTGCAGTGTCTCAATCAGGAGCTGACCTCGAAGAAAGCGACCTATTCCGTTAGTATTCGCATCGACTCACGCGCAGCCGGACCCGGACGTGAATCGTTCAGAGCGTTCATCGTGGATGTCTATGATTTTGTCGGCGTTCGCGTCGACGGATTTGCTCATCGCCTCGACACCGGACGCGCGATAAGTTTGCATCCGGCACGACGCTGGTTCCACGGCTGGGCTTAACATACAGCCGGCAATAAAACTCAGGCTTGCTTCCGGTGGATACAATCGGAAGAGTCAACCGGGGCAAGCGCGTGAACAAGCAGCACTCGAGCTGGTTAGTTACCAGTTCCATACTCATCCTTTCGGCACTTATCGCGGCGGTTCCGCCTGTGAGTGCAGCATCCACCTTTGATGCCGATCCACCAGCGGCACAAGAACAGCCTGATTACTCAAACTATGACAGCACGCAACCGGCTGCGCCTGTTGCACCGACCGATCATGTGGAAGTGGTGCCTGGGCCGCAAGCACAGCAGTGTCCGACAATCGATCAGGCGAACTCGGCTCAATTTACGGCCATCCTCAATACCCCGATTACAAGCAAAATGGCGCGCAACGGCGATCCGGTGTACGCGCGTTTGGGTTCACCATTAACCATTTCCGGACATTTGTTTGCCCCCGGCTCGATGCTCCTCGGGCAAATCACTGAAGTCGATCACGCCAGACGGCACATAATGGCTGAGGTGTCACCAAAGCGATGGCTTAATTCCGATGGCGGCGTCGGTATGGAGTTTGACCAGGTAATTGGTCCGGATGGATCGCGCGCACCGATTTGTGGCGTACCCATGAAAATGTCCCGCGAAGAGAGAGGGGCGCTGCACGAGAAATCTATTGCCGTGTCCAAGAAAGGCGTTGTTGGTCCTTCCCGGACGAGCGAAATTCTGCCAAAACTAACTCGCACAGCAATCGGCGCAGCCGCCACCATTACTCATTCACCGATCGTTCCTCTGGCTGGTGGATTGCTTGGAGCAATCGCACCATCTTTGGTGCTCGAGTCTACAGACAAGGAATATCAGTCCGAGATTAAACACCGCCGGTTAAAGGGTTTCGCCGCAGGCGCGATTGCCGGTGTCCCGGGCGGCTTCCTGGTGAACGACACTTTGATCAAGGGACGCGACGCTATGCTGCCTACTGGAACCGTGCTGTTCATGAAGCTGGATCCGGCGTTATCCGGCATGTAGGTCAATATCCTCAGCGGTGCTAGCGCGGAGTACGTTTGTATTCGGCGACGATAGCGGCGTCTTGGTCCAGAATCGCTTGTGACTGTTTGCGATCTGCATCCGCCAGCTGGGTCTTGCCGAGTCCCTCATAGGCCGCTGCTCGCGTGTCATAAACGTGCGCCTGGCGCGAGGCGACACTTAAGGACTTATTGCAATCAGCAATGGCTGGCTCGTACTGTTTTTGCGCCAGCTCGATTCTGGCACGGACTGAATATGCGTTGGGTGAGTTTGGCAATAGAGCCATTGATTCATTGCAGTTCTTCAAGGCTTGCGCATAGTCTTTCATTCCCAGCTGTGCGAGTCCGAGGGTCAGCAACACGGCTGGTTTGGCTGCCGGATCGCTTAGTTTCTGACAGGTGAGAGCGTCGTCGAGCGATTTTTGATATTCGCCCATCCAATAGAAAGCGACACAACGATTCGCATAGGCTGCGGCGAACTTCGGATCTAATGCGATTGCTTGATTGCAGTTGTCGGCGGCGCCTATGAAGTCAGCAAGAACGGTGAGCACCTGCGCGCGTCCCACATAGGCACGGGCGTAGTTGCGATCGATCACAATCGCCTTATCGAAATCGCGCAGAGCCGGCAGATATTCCGTCCTTAAAGCAAGCTGTAATCCATCTTTGCATAGTGCTGCCGGATCATCCTTTGGATTCGAGAGTCCGCCACTCATCACAAAAATTCCGCCGACTATAGAGATGATAGTGGCGATAAGTATGAACGGCATGAACAGTCGGAAAAGCAACATTGTGGTCGGCTCCTTTCTTACAGATCACCGGGACGGCCGCCGGGCATCATGGGCATCTTGGGTTGGCTTATGCCGCGTATAAAACCAAAGACAACCGAGGACGCCAAGATCAACATAACGATGATCACAACGCAGGTTGCTATTTTTTCAAACGTTGACCACCGCGGTTTTGCGTCAGGCATGGGCGAGACGCTTAGCACTGGCGTCAACGACGAAAAAATCGGTGTTCTTTACCCCGAATGATTTGATCATGGCATCGCGAGCGCGTTCCACCTGTTGCCAGGTTTTTTGCAGCAAGAGCGGCTCAACGGATTGCTGAGGAGATGTTCCCCAGTTCTCTGCCGCGAAAGCAAAGCGTGCGGTTCCAGCGGTGCGATCAATAATCAAGGGCACCATCAATGCCGGCACGTTCTTATGGCGAACCACCATAGTGTGGCATTGATGTTCGTGCACGTTTTCCTTTTGCAACCGCTCAACCAACATACCGAGATCCGGTGCTCCAGGAACCAATTGCGCCCAGTCATTATTGGACAGCGGGTTGAGCTGGTTGTGAATTTCGATGCTGAGGTCCATATCGGTGTTAGCCACGGGCTGTGATGACACACCTGTGATCGCTTCCATGAATTCGCAAACCAGACTGCTTACGTAGTTGCGTTTGAGATCAAGAGTCAAAACGTGGTCGCAACCGGTGAGCATGGTCAGACACTTATTGTGCGTGCCCAGCATGCTGTACGTATCGGTGGCATTGTTGATGCTGACGAGCGTGTCTTCGAGACTGGAGATTATGACTGTCGGACATTTTACAGCCGGTGCCGACTTCTTGAAGCTATCGGTGATGTAGTTCATCTGCCACATGGAGATCCAGTATGTGCGGAACAAGCCGAACTTTGTTTCTTCCCCACGTCTGGCGGCCTCGATGGCTTTGGTGATCTGACGCTGCAAGCGCTCATCCTTCAGTCCATATGGAGGTGTCTCAGTCCAATAGACCTTCTTGCCGATGATGGGAAACAGCGCCACCACCACATGCAAAAGGTCTCTGATCCATTTGATTTTGAATATGCGCAGATGCGGTTTGGCGTCCAATTCCGGACTGTCATATTGCAATGTTGGCGATAGCATTATCAGTCCGGCGACTTTATCGCTGCGCCCGGCAAGAATGCATGAGATTGAGCCGCCCATCGATAGACCGCAGACCACTATTTGATCGACGCGAGCGGCCAGTCGGTCGAAACCTTGTTGGCCGCTTTCGATCCATTGCTGCCACGTGGAGTTCAACATGTCGTCGTTGCTGGCGCCGTGACCGGCTAAGGTCGGGGTCTCCGTATCATAGCCGAGCTTTTGTAGAGCCTTTTCGACCGGACGCATCTCCGATGGTACGCCGGTAAGACCATGTAGGATGAGGACTCCAGTTTTGACAGGCATTTAGCTTTGCGCCAGCAATGCCGGCGATTCTCCGAAGGCTTTGCGCTTCTTGCTCGTCACCGCTTCTTGCTCGCTCATCAGTTCTTCGAGCAAAACGCGAATCTGGACGAAATTATCGAAGGGCAGGTGGGCAATGTTGTTGGTTTGGCAATGCTTGAGCAGTTTGTCCTTGGCGAAAAGCAGGTCGGCGTTGCGGGCCCAGCAGAAGTCACTGCGGCCATCGCCGATGACGACTTTAAGAACCGACGCGCCGGCGGCGTCTAGAACCTGGCATTTGCACAATCCGGAAGAGCACACGACGCGGCGTCCTGCTTTAGGGAGCTCCAGCGATAGTGCGCCTTGCTTGTCCTCGATCAGATGGTTAGCCCAGATGTGTTCGACCGTGACTTTCTCACGTTGCAAAAGATGTTGGATGACTCGGTCGATGCCGTCGCTGACAATGCTGATCTTGACGCCGCGCAGTTTGCACCAGTTGACGAATGTGGCAAACGAATTGTCGATTTCCACTCTGTCCAACACCGAAAGCATCGCCGGCCAGCCACCCTCGATTAGCGGCACTTGCTGTTGCATGCATTCGCGCGAGCCGATTTCGCCGTTTTCCCAGCGTGCTTCTATCTCTTTCCATCTCGGGTGAGCGAGCGCTTCAAGCAGAGTATCGGTGGTATCACCCCTGGTGATGGTTCCGTCAAAATCGCAAAATATTTGCAGGTGTTGCCGTGTCATCCTAGAATCCGCCTTCCGCTATTGCAGCTCTTTTTTAGCTTTGGTTATGACTAAATCCAAAAGGTCGTGCGCCAGATCCATTTCAGATTGGCTGATTTCCAGAGAAGGCGCCAGCGTCACGACGTTTTTGCAGTAGCCGCCGATATCCAGCACCAATCCCATTTTCTTGCCTTCGACCACCAGGTTGCCTTCCAGACCGATTTGGAACATACGGTCTGCCAGGGCGCGGCTGGGACTGTAGCCATCCTTCTCGCACATCTCCATGCGCAGCGCCAATCCGGTTCCATCCACGTCGCCGATTTCCGGGTGACGTCTTTGCAGGTCTTTCAGCAACTCGAGGAAGTACTTCCCTTTTTCCGGAACGCTCTTGTCGTAGTTGCCTTCTTCGAAGATCTTCATTACTTCCAATCCGGTGGCTGTTCCCAGCGAGTTGGAGGAGAAGGTGGAGTGAGTAGAGCCCGGGCCGAACTTGGCTGGCGTGATCAGCTCTTCACGCGCCCAGATTGCCGACAACGGATTCATGCCGTTGGTGAGCGCTTTGCCGAACACCATGATGTCGGGCGTGGTGTTTTCGATGTGTTCGAATGCCCACAGCTTGCCTGTGCGGTAGAAGCCCATCTGAATCTCGTCATCGACAAGCAAGATGTTGTGCTCTTTGAGAAGCTTCGCCAGGCGCTCGAAGTAGCCTTTGGGAGCGCCGATGTAACCGCCCGTGCCCTGCATTACTTCAATGAAGAACGCACCAAATTCCGATTTGTTGGTCTTAGGGTTGAACCAGCCGGTATATTCGTTTTCGAACTTACGCTCTATTTGTTGAACGCAGAATAGTTCGCAGCTATCGACTTGCTTACCGTAAGGGCAGCGGAAGCAGTACGGAAACGGGACAAACTCGGCGCGGTCGCCGAACTCGCCGTAGTTTTCGCGGTAGCGATACGAAGAGGTGATCGCTGAGGCGGCAAGCGTGCGTCCGTGATAGCCGCCCTCGAAAGCGAGCATGCGGCTTTTGCCGGTATGTTTGCGGACAAGCTTAAGAGCATCTTCAACAGCCTGGGCGCCGCCGACATTGAAGTGAACGCGGCCTTTCTCGCCGAAGCTGCGCTTGATGCTGTTGACAAGCTTCTCGGCAAGCTGAACCTTTTCTTTGTGAAGATATTGACAAGCCAGTTGAGGCAGCTTGTCGATTTGATCCTTCAGAGCATTGTTGACGCGCTGGTTGGCATAGCCGAGGTTGACGGCGGAATACCACATTTGCAGATCAAGGAATGCTTTTCCATGTCCATCATATAAATAGCTGCCGTCACATGTTTCGAAGAATTGCGGCTGTTCGGCGTAGTGAACAGTGTCACCGTAAGAGCAAACTTCTTTTTCTACGTCTAGAAGCGCGTTTTCCTCAGCGGCAATGCGATCATCAATTGCTGAGTTGGTTGACGCAGCGGGTCCAGCCATCGGCTTCGATTGCTGTCCGGGAGTCAGTTGCGTGCTCATATATCTCCGAAATATCTCTTGGTGTTCTCTAAGGAAAAGTCGTGAAGCAACGAATTCACCATACCCGGCGAAGCTTGCATGAAGCTTACGTATTGCTGTCGCCAAGCTTACGAATCTCTAAAATGTCCGTGGGCCGGGCGTTTTAAGGCTCAGTTAAACATTGCGCAAAATGTATCTCTTCTGAGTTTTCCTTCAGAATTACTCATTCTTCATGGGAAGGCGAGCCGCAGTCGAGAGTGATATATTTCTCTTGAAGACACATCCGCCGTCAATTTACGGAGCACGGGCGGCTGTCCCAGCGGTGCTTTGCCGCAAGGAAGCCTATGCGAATTCTTCTTGCTGAAGATGACGAAATTTTGTCTGATGGCATCTCGAAGGCCCTGGTTCATTGCGGATTCGCTGTGGACAAGGTGACGAGCGGGGCGGATGCTGATATCGCCCTTGGTGCCCACGCTTTTGATTTGGCAATTCTGGATCTCGGCTTGCCGGGAATGGATGGGCTTGAGGTGCTCAAGCGCCTGCGCGGGCGGGGCAAGCGGCTGCCGGTGTTGATTCTCACTGCCCGGGCCGGATTGGATACTCGTGTCGCCGGGCTCGATCTCGGGGCAGATGATTACATAACCAAACCGTTCGATTTGCCGGAACTGGAAGCGCGCGTGCGCGCGCTGATCAGACGCAGCAACTATGGCTCTGAGAATGAAATCACTTACGGACCGATCAAGTTTGACATTGCGGGGCGGTCGCTGACCGCCGATAATCAACCGGTAGAACTGTCGGCGCGTGAAGTCGGTGTGCTCGAACTACTGTTGCAACGCCCGGGGCGCGTGGTGAGCAAAGAGCAATTGATGGAGCACATGTACGGCTGGGACAACGAGGTCAGCCAGAACGCGATCGAAGTGCTTATACATAGATTGCGCAAACGGTTGGAGCCGTTCGGCATAGGGGTTCGCACCGTGCGCGGACTGGGCTACTTGCTGGAGATGACGGAATGAAGCCGCTCACATCATCTATCAGACGCCAGCTTCTCTGCTGGCTGCTCATACCGATTATGACCTTGTGGATCGTCGGATCGGTGATCACCTATTTGCTCGCGATCGACTTTGCCGATAATGCCTACGACAGCGCCTTGCTCGACTCCGCGCGCGCGGTGGCAAGTCGTCTTATCTTCAAGGGCGCCAATGTTCAGGTTGATTTGCCGCCTGCCGCCCAATCGATTTTGAAGTGGAACGAAAAGGACGATTTCTTCTATCAGGTCTTGACCTCGAAGGGGCAATTGATTTCCGGCGACGATACGATTCCGATGCCTGTGTGGACGAATCTGTCGAAGCTGCCTAGTTTCAGAGACGAGAAGGTCGGCAACCGTGACGTGCGCGTGGTGGCATTACAGGTGCCGATTCCCGACCAGCCCAACAACGCTTTCGTTGCCATTCAAGTAGCCGAAACACTGCAAGGTATTGATGAGCTGACGGATAAGGTTTTGCTGGGTGTTGTGCTGCCTCAGCTGCTGTTGATCATTCTGGCTGCTCTGGCTGTCTGGTTTGGCGTCAAACGCGGCTTGCGTCCTTTGAAGGAATTGCAGGACGCTGTCGCAAGCCGCAGCCCGACCGATCTGAGAGACTTGCCTGCCAATACGGCTCCTAAAGAGGTGAAGCCGCTGGTTAATGCCATCAACGAATTGCTCGTCAGATTGCGCGAAGATCGCGATGCTCAAAAACGCTTTGTCGCAAATGCGGCACACCAATTGCGTACGCCGCTCGCCGGACTGAAGACCCAAACTGAGCTTGCCGAGCGCTACCGAGACCCGGAAGACCTTCGCCATTCGCTGCGCAACATTCGCACATCGGCTGATCGGGCGACCAGACTAGTACAACAACTGCTGTCCCTGGCCCGGGTGGAACCAGCCGTTGCCGTCGGCTCAAGGCGCGAGCCTATAGATATTTTTGCCATCACCCGTGATGCCACTTCAGAGCTTGTACCGCAGGCGATTGCAAAGGGAATTGATCTCGGTTTCGAAGGATCCGGCAGCGGATCGATAATTCTCGGTGATGCCGAGAACCTCTACGAGCTTTGCATCAATCTTATTGAGAATGCCATTCTTTATACGCAGCGCGGCGGTAAAGTCACCGTCCGTCTGGAAAATCCGAGCTATCCTTGCCTGGTAGTCGAAGACAATGGACCTGGCATTCCGCCTGAAGAACGTGAGCGCGTATTCGAGCGCTTCTATCGCACACTGGGCACGACAGTCAGCGGCAGCGGCTTGGGGCTGGCTATCGTGCGCGAGATTGCCGAAATGCACGGCGCCAAAGTAAGCATTGCCGGCGGCATGGACGGCACCGGTACAATTGTCGCCGTTCAGTTTCCGCAAGCATTCTCTGCGCCTTTTATGCAACGCAGCGAGGCAGCCTTCGTCCGCGGCTTCGAGCCGCCTTTCGTCCGGTCGTAGCGTCATGAAGGGAGCCGACGAAGAATTAGAATCGAGCGGGCTGGCACCCGCCGGTACAGAGGAGCGCGAGTTGCCGCCGGCCGCTACAGAGAAGGCGGTGCCTGAAACGGCGATCGCTGAAGTCGCGTTATCTGAGGCTCCGCTTGTATCCGGAAGCCTGTGGAAAGCGATCTGGGTGATGTCCTGGCCGCTGCTTTTGACGACATTAGCCGGTTCCATCGTCGGTTTGGTCGACGTCCAAGTATCGGGACTATTGGGAGCTCCAGCTCAGGCCGCTGTCGGGTTGGCGGAGCAGCTCATATTCATTTTTATGATTTTTCTGATGAGCATGGGTGTGGGCACGACCGCTATTGTTTCGCGTGCCTATGGAAAGAAGGACTTGGCTGAAGGCGACTTTGCCACCGGTCAATCATTGATGCTATCCGTGGTCACCGGGCTGGTACTGCTGGTGGTGGCACTGGCCGCGGCGCATTTTGCGGTTCCGTTGTTCAGCAAGGCACCGCTTGTGATATCACAGTGCGATCTTTATTTGACTGTTTATTCGCTTTACCTGGTGCCCTTCAGCCTGGTTTGCATCTCCAACGCCGCCTTCCGGGCCATAGGTAATGCGCGGGTACCTTTGCTTGTCGTGTGCACGGAAGTAATCATCAACATCGCAGGCGACTATTTGACAGTCGTCTACAATTGGCCGGTGCCGGGGCTCGGCGTGCGAGGCATTGCGCTTTCAGCAACGGTGGGCGCGGTGGCCGCCGCTGTGGTCGCTTTGCTGTGCGTTCAGCGCTCTCGCCTCAAGGGCAGCTTGCGCCAGCTGTGGCCCTTGTCTTTGGACCTGGTGAGGCGCATTTTGGATGTTGGAATTCCCTCGGCCTTTCAGCGCCTGAGCTGGGCTCTTAGTGTGTTTGGACTATTTGCGATTCTCTCCAGTGTTCCCAATCCGACTGCGGCGCTGGCTTCATGGACGGTAGGCATGAGGGTCGAAAGTCTGCTGTTCATGCCGCAGATGGCTTTAAGCCTGGCTGTCAGTTCCATCGTCGGGCAGAGTCTGGGTGCCAAGCACATTGAACGGGCTTTCAAGGCTGGATGGAGCGTCAGCCAAATCGCGCTGTGCATGATCGGCACGCTATCGGTAGGCATTTTCGTCTTTGCCCGGCAATTGGCGTCCCTTATGAGTCATGACGCGGCCACCATTGAGTACACGACGACGTACTTGCAAATAAATGCCATTGGCGAGCCGTTTCTCTCGGTCAATTCCGCCCTCAGCGGTGCTCTGCAAGGTGCCGGCGACACGAAGATCACCATGTGGATCGCTCTGTTCTCACATTGGGTCGTCCGGCTGCCACTGGCCTGGCTGCTTGCCGATAAGTTTGGCATGGGGGTTAACGGAGTCTGGACGGCCATGGCGACTTCAGTGGTGGTTTCCACAGCCTTGATCGTCATTCGCTTCCAAAGTGGTGCTTGGGTTCACAAGCGAGTCTGACTGCTGATTTCCTCAGGTTGCTGAGTTTCCCCTTGTACATGCGGGGGCGATGCAGGAATCGACTCTGCAGATGTGGTTTCGGGCGACGATCGATATGACAATGGATCAGGTCTTGGCTGAGGCCGATAGCCTGTCCCGGCGTTAATTTTCATGGCCAAGCGGAGAAAACAAGTCAAGATAATTTGATCTCCGCGGCATCCGTACTATGCTTTTGTTTGTAGATCGGTGAGAGGACCCGCCCCCGGATGTGCGGTTTAATTGGCGTAGCCGGAACGCTCGATTCAGCCTATGAGGTGTTCCTCGGGCTGATGAACTTGCAGCATCGTGGTCAGGACGGTGCCGGCATCCTCACGCTCGACCATAAGAAGCATGAGTTCACTCTGCAAAAAGGCAGCGGCTTGGTTGAGAACGTCTTTTCGGAGCGTACCTTCCGGACCTTGCGTGGTTACACTTCAATTGGACACACGCGCTACGCCACAATTGGGCGGCGCGACCCCAACATGCTTCAGCCGTTTCTGGACAACGCGGCCGGCATTGCCATCGCGCACAACGGCAACATCGTCAACTGCTACGAACTGAAGGAGCAGCTTCACGCCAAAGATCCCGAGCTTACATTTGCTACGGAGTCCGATTCGGAGATCATTCTCAAAGTGATAGCCGAACACCTTGGCGAAAAAGATCATTCTGACGCCAATCTGTTTGATGCCATTTCGAAAGCAATGGACCGGCTGGTCGGAGCGTATTCGATTGTCGCGATGACCAAAGACGGGTCGCTCATCGGTTTTCGCGATCCCGACGGAGTGCGCCCCCTGGAATTCGGCAAGAAGGAAACTGCCGACGGTAAAGGTTTTGCGCTTGCCAGCGAGAGCGTTGCTCTCGATTATTTGGGTTACACAGAAACCGAGGAGATAGGCGCGGGCGAAGCGATCATCATCAAGCGCGACGGAGAGGTCGTCCGCAAGGTTTTGAAGAAGCGCTCTTATTCTCCCTGCATGTTCGAGTGGGTCTATTTTGCGCGCGTCGAGTCAGACATGGGTGGCAGTTCAGTTTATGACGCGCGATTTCGCCTCGGGCTGATTCTGGCCGAGGAGATCAAGCGACGGGGCATCGAAGCCGATTTGGTAATGCCCGTGCCCGAAACAAGTCGCATTGCCGCCATTGCCCTCGCCGAGGCTATGAACCTGCCTTTCCGAGAGTTGCTCATAAAAAATCGCTACGTCAATCGCACTTTCATTTTGGAAGACCAACAGTCGCGGCAAGAAGCGATTCGCCGCAAACTCTTTCCGATCGCCTCGCACTTTGAAGGCAAACGCTGCTTGATTGTCGACGACAGCATTGTGAGGGGCAATACGGCCATTCAAATCGTCAAGTTGATTCGGCAGTCCGGAGCCAAAGAGGTGATCGTTGTTTCGACGTGTCCTCCCATTCACAGCCCTTGCTACTATGGCATCGATTTCCCTTCGCCGGAAGAACTAATCGCCAATAACAAGACTGAATCAGAAATCGCTGCCGCACTTGGTGCCGACAAGGTGGTTTATCAAACCGTTGAAGGTTTGCAGCGCGCTCTTCAACAACCATCGATGTGCACAGGCTGTTTGACCTCGACTTATCCGACCGATGTTTCTCATGGAGAACATTTCCAGACGAAACGCACGATCGATCGGAAGAAGCAGGAGATCGTTACGAGCTAGGAGGCTTGATTTGCCGGCAATCAGAAGTAAGGACGACAAGTTGCAACTTCTTTATCAAGGCTCGGTGAAGCGCGTATTCGCGTGCGATAAACAGAAGGACCGCCTCTGGTTCGAATTCTCGGACGACTATTCGGTGTTCGATTGGGGCAAGATGCCCGATACCATTGCCAACAAGGGTCGGTCCCTCACTGTTCTTGGCGCCCATTTTTTTCACGAACTGTCCGATCCGGTTTTCTGGCGGCAATTGAAGCAGTCGAAAGAGCTTGCCGATCTTAATAGCGCTTGGCTGCGCGAGCGCTTCGAGAGCGCTGTATATGCAAAGCTATGCTCGGCCGGGATGCCCAGTCATTTTGCCCGTCTGACCAATACAGGCGGTGACGAATTGTCGCTCGGTGCTGCTGCTACCAGCTCTGAGGCATTGTTGATGGAGGTGCAGCGAGCGGAAGTTTTCAGACCCGAGCCGGTTGTTGTGCTCGGTCAACCGGTTTATCAGTACCCTGCAGTCGACGATAAATCAATTCGCCGGCTTGTTCCTCTGGAAGTTGTATTTCGCTTCGGCATGCCTGCCGGCAGCTCGCTCAAGGAGCGTCTCGATCGCGATCCCGATTATGCTCGGCAGCTCGGTCTCAAACATACACCCGAGCCTGGAAAGTTGTTCGATCGGGCTGTAATTGAACTGTTCACGAAGCTCGAACCTAAAGACAGATTGTTAGGAATCTCGGAAGCATTGAATATTTCCACGCTCGAGGCAGAACAGTTTAATACGCTCACGGAGCTGTCTATGTTGGCTGCGCTCGGACTGCGGCAAATTTTTGCCGAGAAGGGCATTGAGCTTTGGGACGGCAAATTCGAGTTTATTTTCGACGGACGGGATATTGTGCTTGCCGACAGCATTGGTCCCGACGAGCTGCGCTTGCTCTATAAAGGACTGCAGCTTTCAAAAGAAATGATCCGGCAGGTCTATCGCGGCACCGAATGGGAATCCAGTCTGAAAAAAGCGCAAAAGCTGGCGGCGGATCGCGGCACCTGCAGTTGGAAAGAGATTTGCAGCGACGAATTGAAGTCTCAGCCGGCGCCGTTGCCCTCTGAATTCAAGGCAAAAATCGATTTGCTTTACGGAGTCCTCGCCAATCATATGACCGGGCAACAATTGTTTGCCCAGCAACCAAGCCTGGAAGCGTTCGCTCAATCGCTCATGGAGAAGAAGTAATGCCGGACGCGAAAAAAGATTTGAAAGTATTGGTGGTCGGCGGTGGCGGGCGAGAACACGCGATTGCCTGGAAGCTGGCACAAAGCGGCAAAGTGGCTCGCATCTTCTGTGCACCCGGTAATGGTGGCACGGCTTGCGAAGCTAAAACGTCCAACGTAGACATTGGCGTGATGGATTTTCCAAAATTGGCCGAGTTTGCCAAGAAAGAGAAGGTTGATCTAGTCGTTGTCGGTCCTGACGATCCGATCGCGGACGGAGCCGTGGATTATTTTGAGGCACAGGGACTGCAGGCGTTTGGACCGAGCAAAAAGGCTGCTCAACTCGAAGCCAGCAAGGTCTTCGCCAAGGAATTTATGGTTGAGCACCACATTCCCACCGCGCGCTACCTGGTGTTCGACAATCTGCAACAAGCGGTGGACGCGGTTCGCGAGCATCCATGGGCTCGCGTGATCAAGGCCGATGGATTGGCGCTCGGCAAAGGAGTGTTCGTTTGCGATGATGCCGACGAGGCTTGCTCGGCATTGCACGCCATCTTCAGAGAACGGCGCTTCGGCGATGCGGGACGAAAGGTGCTTCTGGAAGAACGGTTGAACGGTGAAGAGCTGTCGTTGCTTATGTTCTGCGACGGCAAGCGGCTTGTCACTATGCCTGCAAGTCGCGATCACAAACGTCGCTTCGATGGTGATCGTGGACCGAACACCGGCGGCATGGGTGCCTATAGCCCGGTAGACCTGTACAAGCATTGTGAGAGCGCGATCGAAGAACAAGTTCTCGAACCGCTGCGCAAGGTATTGCAGAGCAGACAATTCGAGTATAAAGGCGTGCTCTACGTGGGACTGATGATTCAGATCAAGCACGACGACCAAGGTAAGAGTCTTTATCAGCCTTACGTGCTGGAATTCAACGCTCGCTTCGGAGATCCTGAGACACAGGCGATTTTGCCCCTTCTCAAATCTGATCTGTCGGACATATTTTTGGCTTGCTGCGATGGAACGCTGGCACAGCTGGATCTCGAATGGAGCAAAGAGGCAAGTTGCTGTGTCGTCGCCGCGGCCGAAACATATCCGGAATCCGGGTCGCGCGGTGAAGCTATAACACTGGGCAAGCTGCCCGCCGATACTTTCGTATTCCAGGCTGGAACTAGCGGTCAATGCGGCAAACTGATCACCAACGGTGGGCGAGTACTGTCGGTAGTAGGCGTGGCGCCGGGACTTGAGGCGGCCGCCGAACGGGCCTATGCGGGGCTGACGAGAGTTTCCTTCTCCGGCATGGCTTATCGCAAGGATATAGCAAGGAGGGCGACTTCGGCGTGTCTCTAGAGATTGCTATTCTTGTATCCGGTACCGGCTCCAATATGCAAGCCATTCTCGAGGCGATCGCTCAGGGGCGAGTGGACGCGCGCGTCTCGGTGGTGGTCTCCAATAACGCTTCGGCGCCGGCACTTAAGACTGCTGAATCGTACGGCGTGCAGGCCGCGGCGGTGCCCAATGCCGGGTTGACTCGTGAACAGCACGAACAGGCAGTCTTGACGGAGCTGCGCAAACACAAGTTTGATTACATAGTCCTTGCCGGCTACATGCGCGTTCTCACGCCGGCATTTTTGCAGCAGTTTCGCCATGCCGACGGATACTTTAACGTGATCAATATACATCCGTCGTTGTTGCCTGCCTTTCCGGGTGCGCATGG
>Ga0134128_10001619_pt1 | contig 28622 bp, 19 predicted proteins | sample KB31754_FD_96462 | JGI IMG/M metagenome (GOLD analysis project Ga0134128, IMG submission 96462) | Terrestrial soil microbial communities with excess Nitrogen fertilizer from Kellogg Biological Station, Michigan, USA - KB3-175-4 | ecosystem: Environmental > Terrestrial > Soil > Unclassified ... | reverse complement strand
TTGGCTGGCGATTGAATACGGTATAGGGCAAAATCCGCACGCGGCTGGCCAAAAGGCAGCCAGAACTGTGCCAACAAAACGGATGAAATCCGGTTTCCAGACCGGCAATGGGTTAGCCCAATCAAATTCCCCGCCATCAGTGACCGGTGGCCGAAGGCATCAGGGGAAATTTCAACATCCTGTTAAATATGTTTTGGATTTGGCCTAGAACGATGCCTATCAAATTGCGGTTAATTCATTAGACGATTCTATGAGAATATTTATTTATGGATTGATAGTGGGAGCAGTGTGTTTCGGTGGGAACCTTGCAGCGGCGCAGGACGATCATGAGAAAAAAGCCGGGGAGTCTCTGAAGAAGGCTATGGAAAGCGGCAAAAAAGGTAATGCAAAGGGCGTGATACGCCATGCTGAAGAGGCCAGGAAGCAGCTGATTGAAGAAAACCGGGATCATCCCTATATCCATTCCAGCATACACATATACGGAGAAAATCCGAAGGCAGAGCAGGACGATGCCACTTTTGAAGAAATAGCAAAGGCAATCGGCGAAGCGAACAAGGGAAATGCAAAAGAAGCCGGTGAGGCTGCCCGAAGAGCTTACATTCATTTGAAAGAAAGAATACGGGCGAGGTAGGCAGCCCACGTAGCGTGGAAGTTGCCTGATATCGCAGGACCTATCCACCTGCCTAAAACCGTTCCTCCACGGAAAAGCTTCCATTCCTGCCGAAATTTAAGCTTGGATGGGTATGTGCGCTGGATTATGTGACCATCCAGGCGCATTATGGATTAATCGTTTGCAGTTCCATTGCTTGAGTGTATTTTCCCTCACGGGCCAAGCCGTTTAACTGGCAACGTTTGAAGAACGTATGCTGCGCCGCGGCTTTATTGCGTTCCTGACCTTTCCAGGCGGCGAGAACGGGTGCCTGGAGCGCTCGCCCGTAAGAAAAACTGAGCTGCCATGGATGCTGGCCGCCGATGGTGTTTATGGCATTCAGATGAACGGTGGCGTCTTCCGCGCTTTGACCGCCAGACAGGAATACGATTCCGGGAACCGCTACCGGCACATAGCGTCCCAGGCAGCGAATCGTGGCTTCGGCAATGTGTTGCACAGGAGAAGGATGCGTACACTGCAGTCCGTCGATCACCATGTTCGGCTTGAGCAGCATCCCTTCGAATACGACACGGTGCGCGTCAAGCTCCGCGAAGAGGCATTCAAGTATCTGCGCTGTGACCGTCTCGCAGCGATCGATATCGTGGTGCCCATCCATGAGTACTTCTGGTTCCACAATCGGCACGATGTCAGCTTCCTGGCATAGCGCGGCGTAGCGCGCCAACGCATGAACGTTTGCATGTATGGCATAGGCAGCCGGAACATCGTGCTCGTCAATTTGAATAACCGCCCGCCATTTTGCGAATTTTGCACCCAGCTTCCTATATTCCGCGAGCCGTTCGCGCAAGCCGTCCAAACCTTCAGTGACTTTATTAGCAGGATACAGCGCCAGTGCTTTTGCACCTTTATCCACCTTGATGCCGGGAATAATTCCCCGGCTTGAGAGCAGTTCAGGGAACGGAGTGCCATCGCTGGAGCTCTGGTGCAATGTTTCGTCGAAGAGAATGACACCGCTAATATGACGTTCGATACCATCCGCAGTAAAAAGCAGCTCACGGTATCGCCGGCGATTCTCCTCGGTGGACTCAAGCTTGATCGAATCAAAACGTTTCCTGATCGTTGGATTGCTTTCGTCCGCCGCCAGAATGCCTTTATGTCTTGCGACCAAGGCGCAGGCTACCGACTTTAGCTCATCAATATCCATTGGTTATTCTCCAAAAAAGGATGAAAATTAATTTTTGGTATCTGAAATAATGCCGGGAGCTTTGCAACGTTCCGCAGTATTGCGCCAAAATCGTATGCTTGCAACAGTGGATATCCGTATCCACTGTTACTGGAGGGGGTGAGTTCCAAAAAAACCCATATACCACAAGGCGATCAAGGCGATGACAACTCCCGCAATCAATATATAATATGGCCACGTTGGTTTTTTTTCTGCAAATGGATCGGTCAGCGAGCGATGCGAGCCCGACGGTAAATGAGCGAGCTTGGTCAATGACGTGCCAAATGGAATATTGATACGCGCCCGTGCGTTGATCGCCCAACCGTTTGCATCCAATATAGGACCAAGATTGCGTTTCTTCAGCTTGAACCAGGCCAGGATCATGGCAGGACCCGAGATCAGCAGCATCAGACCAATTATCGCCAAGGGTATTTGCCAGAATTTTAATCCCAGTATCCCGCTAACCAGCGAAGCAAGCACGCCGCCGATGGCGCCGAGTGCCAACCCTATCGCCGCGAAAATCCCGGCGAATTTGCCCACGTCGAAAGGGGTTTTGGGTGGGGGCGGCGGAGACACGTCGGCTATGGGCTTGACGCTCTCCGTTGCTGCCTTGATCAGCTTCTCATCGGCGGCAGCAGCTTTTGATGCAGCCATTTTCTGCAGCTGCTCGCTAATGAACTTGCTCAGTTTTTTGTAAGGCGACCAGAATGCCTGACGGATGCTGATTGAATGGTCGAGGATACGCACGATGGTGGCGTCCCAATCCTGGCCCCTTCGATCGTAGAAAATGCCATTCCGCCCGATCATTAAAAAATCCGAATCACCCGCGGTAAAAGCAGCGGCAATGCTCATTTTTTCGGTGCCGCCGCTGCGTACGCAATCGCAATACGCCAGATACAGGCCACTCATGTCGGCGAACTCCGCGTGCTTCCCTATGTCCTCAACCTTGATACACAGATCGCAACTGCGCCCGTCCAGGTAGAGTGTACCTACCTGGAATATCGCTTTATCCCGCCCGGTATAAAAGCTGCGGAACGATACGAAATTATTTACCAGTTTGAATAAATCGCGGTTAAAGTGCAGCAGTTTTTCCACCGAGCGGATTGCTTTTACTTCGGTTTCCACGGCCTTGTCCTGACCAATCAGGTTATCGATTGTTTTCTTATGGTTGCTGCCGAAAATCTCGCGCAAGCGTGCTTCACCCAGTTCTTCCGCAGAACAGGGTGGTTTGGCAGCTTGCCATGTGTCAAACGCCGCGAACCTGGCGCAAAGCTCGGTCCATTCGGAAGCGAGGAGGGTTTCTTTTTTGCCGGATAGCGGGAAAATAGCCTGCTCACGCAGTGCATCCACCTGCTTTTGCCACGCGGGATTAATGCCGGAGATTAATGGCAAGGGCTTGTCCGGTTCCACCGTCGCCAGCGGAAAATTTGCTATATCGGTATTTTGCGCCGACAGCGTTTGCGCAGCGATATTCTGATAATCCTCGGCAGAACGGCTTAATGGTACCGCTGCACGCACATCATAAGCGGCCAATTGACAACGCGTGAAGTAGTCGTTGACTTTATCCCTGATGGCATGGAAGGCATCAGCAGCCGCCTGCGTGTTTTTACCCAGAAACCGGATATCCCCATCAGTGTTTCCGCTGGATTGCCAATCCGAATAGGCGGCGACTTCGGCAAAAAAAGCATCACTGATTTCCTGATTGATACCCGCATTCCCGCTTAGATCCGGAACGGAGCCGCGATACTTGATAATGTCTTCAACGGTTTTACGCGTTCCGGCATCTGCAATCTGTCCGGTATGAATCACGCCATCGCCATTGAATTCCAGGCCTGCAACAAACTTCTCGATGTCAGCCATATCTGCAAGGGAAATCTCCGTCGCATCAGCTTTCCCCAGACACTTCAGGATATATTGCGCTGAAATGAGTACCTGCCGGCCCTCTTCACTGCCATCGTCTATATCGGCCAGCGCTACGGAATCCGAACCTTTGACCAATAGATCTGAATTCTTTAGCAAACCGCCTGCCCACGCGATAGCTGAAAGCACCTCATTTGCGTGGACATGAGCATCCGCATCGTGGTCAATCAAATCGAGTGTTTTATTGTCGAATTCTATGCCGCGTGTCGGGCAACTCAGCGCTACCCACAATTTTTGATCCAATTCCTTTAAAGCCAACAAATCTGCGCCGCTATCAATTTGTACCTGATCGAAACCGCCCGCGCGGAAGAAATTCCATGTGTGTGCAGAAGTCATGATGCATCCTTATTATTGTTCAAAGAATGTAAGTGCCTTAGCGAGTTATAGATGCATCGCCTGAGCATTGCAAGTGAAAAGTGATGATGTCGGTCTTTGAAACGAAACCTTTTTCCTTCTGAAAGGAGCGGAAAGGTCAGCAGTCCTGAACGGGCGGTGCAGATCCAGGTAAAACAAAACAGGTGACGGGTTACCTTATTTCCGGCCCCGTCATACCGTCGAAGCCGAGTTTTGCTAATGCCTTCCGCTCCATTTCGGTTTGAACGCCGGTCGCAATGACTATAGTTCCGATACGATGAGCCAGATTGCATAATCCTTTCAGGAATTTCTGATTCTCCCTGTTCTGACCAATGCCATGCACGAAACTGGAATCCACCTTGATGTAATCCAGGCCAAGACCGGCAAGTTTCTGGAGTTCCGTGAAGTGGTGGCCAAAGTGATCCACACCGATACGGCAGCCGAGTTTTTTGAAAGTATGGCAAAAGTCATGGAATGCTTCAAATTTGCGGAAAACGCCAAACTCCGGCACTTCAACCCAGAGCCGGCGGCAAAGGTCCGGATGCTGGCGCAGCAAATCGATGAGTTTATTGCGGAATTCCCAGGCGACGATAGTTTCAACCGAGAGATAGACCGCGAGCTCGCCGGAGGAAAGTTTCAGGGATTCGAGAGCGTGACGGACGGTAGCCAGATCAATGAAACCCGTGAGGTCAAGACGTGCTGCGATGGCAATGAAATCCTTTGCGTCCAGCCAGCCCCCGTTGCGCTGGGCCTGCATGCATATAACGGTTTCCCGGTGCAATTGTTCGCCGGTAGGACTCGCTACGGGATGGAAATCGAGCTTGAAGCGGTCTTCGCTCAATGCATCACTGAAAATGTGGCGCCAGTCGCCAATATTGGCGGTGAAGGGGGGTGGGCCCGATGGACCGGCAATGACATGCCAGGCATTGCTACCCATCCCTTCGGCGGTGGCCAGTGCGGCGTCAGCATTAGCAAGAAGTTCGCTCAGCTTGTCGCCGCGCCGATAACGAACGGCTCCGATGTGGCAGAAGTTGGTAATCTCACCGCCGGATTGCGATAAAAGCGTGGTAAGTTCCGTGGTCAACCGATCTGCCAATTGGCTGGCATCATCGATATCGGGAATGATGAGCACAAAATCCGATCCATTCAAACGGGCGGCCAGATGATCGGAAGACTCAAGATCCGAAGCCTCGTCGGCAATACGGCTCATGAGTGAGCCCGCCTGGAAAAGCAGTTTGTTTGTTTCGCTACGGCCAAGCTTCTGATTGATTTTTTCCAGATCGTTAAGACGTACGAGGAGAAGGAAGCCGCTTTGTGCGCCGGTCCGCGAGGCATCTTCTCCATCCACTATTTCGCCAAGCTGACTCATGAAGAGGTTGCGATTGGCCAGGCCCGTGACGGAGTCATGATTCATTTGATTATTCAGGACCGCCAGCCGCGAGGTTTCCTCGATAACCCGATTGTGCAGGCGTCTGATTAAATCGTTCGTTGCGCGTGTGATGCTGCGCAGTTCCAGTATGCGAGGTTCGGAAATGGTGAGGAAGCGCCGCTCCGTGATAGCCTCTGCCTGACTGGCCATTGCTGCCAAAGGCTTCATGATGCCACGCAGGATTAGTATACCGATGAATCCGCTGAGGATGCCGACTGCCAAAAACCAGATTATCAGGCTTTTTGCCTGTTCCCAGAGCGCCTGATGAGCGAGACGGGCATGGCCAACCACTTTGATAACACCAAATTGCATCCAGTTCTCGGAGATTTCAGCACGCCCTGCCTCCGCATGTATAGGGAAGAGATCAATAAACCATCCGGGGACATTCGTATCGACATGATTCTGCATCCGTTCAGCGATAACCTTGCCATCCGGAGAGGTAATCGAGATACTTTCATACTGACCATTATCGAAGAGTGCTGCGATTTGCAGTCCGATCGTAACGGAATCCTTGCTCAGCTGAGATAGGGAAAGGGCGAGGGAATTGGCGTTATCGATATTTTTTCGCTGAAGCTGCTGTTCAAGATAGCTTCGTGTGCTGAGCATGCTTACGGCAAAGCTGCCTGTAAAACTTGTCAGCGTAACCAGTATAACGGCCAACCAAAGTTGTCGAAAAAGAGACATGAACGCCCGATTTTTTTGTTTTATTGAAGTTAAAGCGGATTCAGTCTCAGCGGGTTGAGTAATTTGAGTCAAAGGGTATCATGGAGTGGACAATGATTTCAATTTTGAACCTGCGACATGCGCCTTGAGACCCGGAGTTATGCCTCATTGAAGCAATAAAAAACCCACATCGAGAGATTTGCCGCGATGGAGCGATAATTCGACGCATTCGAATCCTGACTAACCTGCTTCGGATCGCCAGGATGATTAACAGGCAGCAACGATCAAGGCTAATCATATTGTCAACGAAAGGCCTTATAGGTTAATAATCATCAATGCCACGAAGGAAATGCTTATGCGCACCGCTTTTATTTTCCATGAAGATTGCCTGCTGCACGACATGGGACCATGTCATCCTGAACGTCCCGCGCGGCTCGCGGCGATTGAGGGCGAGCTGATTGCTTCCGGTCTGATCGATAAACTGGAACATCATGTTGCGCCACGGGCGACATACGAACAGCTGAAGCGAGTGCATACACCGGAGTATATCGCCTCACTGGATGCCAGGGCACCCGCTGCCGGAATTTCGTTTCTCGATCCGGATACGGCGATGAATCCGCATAGCCTGAAAGCGGCCTATCGTGCTGCAGGCGCGGTTGTCCTGGCGGTCGATCTGGTGATGGGCGGAAATGTCGAAAATGCTTTTTGCAGCGTTCGCCCACCAGGCCATCATGCCGAACGTGACCGGGCAATGGGATTCTGTTTCTTTAATAATATTGCGGTGGGAATTGCTCACGCCATGGAGGCGTATGCTCTGGAATGCGTCGCGGTGGCGGATTTCGACGTCCATCACGGCAATGGCACCGAAGATATTTTTTGCGATGATCCACGCGTATTGATGGTTTCCACTTTCCAGCATCCATTTTATCCATACAGCGGCGTGGGGGGACGTTCTCAACGCATGGTCAATATCCCGCTGGCCGCCGGCAGCGGCGGCGAAGAATTCCGCTCGGCGGTGAGCGAATTCTGGCTGCCTGCCCTCGCGAAGTTCAAACCACAGATGCTGTTTATTTCCGCCGGTTTTGACGGGCATAGGGATGATGATCTTGCTTCATTGAATCTGCTGGAAACCGATTATGCATGGGTCACCGGAAGACTCAGGGAGGTCGCGCGCGAATATGCTCAAAATAGAATCGTGTCGAGCCTGGAAGGAGGGTATACATTACCCGCGCTGGGGCGAAGCGTGGCGGCTCACTTGAAAGCCCTGAGCGATTCGTAGCGATAATCGGCCGAAATTCCTGCCTGAGGTATTTCTCGCAAGATGTGTTTCGTAATGGGATTATTATATCTATGATAAGTATACTAATATCGCTTCGCTTGGATGGCAGGCTGTTATGCGTGGGAAGATCAAGTATTGAAAACTGGCCGTAGCAAGCGCGCTCCTCTTATTCTTCTGGCCGTGCTGTTGGCTGCGGGTGCCATGATTTGGCAACACCATTCGGCTGCGGAGCAGAGGGTCAGGGTCGGTATACTGCACTCCCTGTCGGGTATCATGGCGCCGAGCGAAAAGCCCCTTGTGGATGCGCTCCAGCTGGCGATCGCGGAGGCCAATGCGGCAGGCGGCATCAAGGGACGGAAGATCGATGCCGTGGTAGTCGATTGCCGGTCCGATTCGGCTTACTGCGCCCGGCAGGCGGAGCGCCTGATCACCGAAGAGCATGTGCAGGCTTTATTCGGCTGCTGGACATCGGATTGCCGCAAGGCGGTGAAAGCAGTCGTAGAAACGCATCATCACCTGCTCTTTTATGCGCTGCAATATGAGGGGCTGGAACAGTCGAATGAAGGCCTGAGACAGTCGCCTAACATCCTCTATGGTGGCGCCGTGCCCAATCAGCTGATTATACCGGCGGTATATTGGGCGCTGAATAATCTCGGCAAGGCGACTGATCGCAATAAGCGCGACAAGCGGATTTATCTGGCCGGATCGGATTATATTTATTCACGCGTGGTGAATATCCTCATCAAGGACCTCCTGGCGGCACACGGCGCCGAAGTGGTGGGAGAGCGCTACATGCCGTTGGGATCCATCCTCATGGACGATCTGGCCGCGGACATTGTAAAACAGAAGCCGGATTTGGTACTGAATACCCTGAGCGGCACTGACAATGGCTTGTTCTTTCAAGCGCTTGCCAGGAGCGGGATCGTTCCGGATGAGCCACCCGTATTATCGTTCAGTGTTACTGAGGTGGGGTTGACAGCCCAGGATGCCGAGACGATGGCCGGCCACTATGCGGCACGAAATTATTATCAAAGTATTTCGTCACCGAAGAACAAGGCTTTCGTGAACCGGTTCCGCGATCGCTACGGTCAGCGTGCGGTGATAGACGGGCCGATGGAGGCCTCCTATGTCAATATGCAGCTATGGGTTAACTCCGCACTTGAAGCAGGTTCGGCCGAGGTGGCACAGGTGCAGCGCACGCTCCTGCGCCAGAGCCTGCCCGCGCCCGAAGGAGTGGTAGCCGTCGATCCCCTTACACACCATGTATGGAAGGTAGCGCGTATCGGTAAAGCCCGGCGTGACGGCCAATTCGATATCGTCTGGGATTCCGGGCGACCGCTGGAGCCGGCGCCCTTTCCTCCCTATCGTTCGCGGGAGGAGTGGGATCACTTGCTGGAGACCGTTGCCGGGGAAAAACCGTGAAATTCACCTCCCTTACGCAGCGTTTTGCGGTCTGGTTCGCGGGCGTTTCCTTGCTGCCGATCCTGATTATTGGCTACAGCCTTTTGCATACATTTGAAATCGAGATGCAGAAAACGGCGATACAGCAGGTTTCGGCCATCGCCGATATGAAGGCGGAACAGATCGACAGTTATCTGCGCGAACGCCTCCTCGACGCGCAGGTTATACAGTCGGCCAGTACCACGCGTATGGCCATGCGCGAGTTTTCCCGGACATATACCGAGAACGGGGTGAAATCAGAGGCATATCGCCGATTGGATGCCCAATACCGCGAACACTTCAAGCGTTTCGTCGAGGAAGCCGATTATTATGATCTGTTTCTGATTTCTCCCCAGGGCGACATTGTTTATACCGACGCTCATGAAGCCGATTTCGCTACCAATCTGATCACCGGCCCTTATCGAAATAGCGGTTTGGGTGTTGTGGCCCGCGAAGCGCTGGATATATTGCAAAGCGGTGTCTCGGATTTTGAACATTATTTGCCGTCACGCGACAGGATCGCGGCTTTCATGGCATTTCCAATCGTGGTTGACGGGAAACTTGAAGGGGCCTTGGCGCTGCAGATCTATAGTGAGCGCGTGTTCCAGGTGGTGCAGGACAATGTAGGATTGGGGGCGAGCGGCGAAACCGTGCTGACCCGGCTTCTGAACGAGCGCACCGCACTGGTGATGGCGCCGCTGAAACATAAACCCGAGGCGGCACTGGAGCTCAAGATATCCCTCCGTAATACCCCGTTTACTGCAGCGAGCCAAAGTGGCCTGCACGGCGAGCGGGGAGGGGGTCTGAAAAAAGATTACCGCGGCAAGGAAGTGGTTGCGGCGTGGCGCTATCTGCCTCGCATGAACTGGGCGCTTGAGGTCAAGATGGATGCGGATGAGGTATTCGCTTTCGTGCAACGGGTACGTAATTTCAGTTTACTGATCCTGGGACTGACACTTCTTGCCGCCATCCTTGGTGCTATCCTGTTCAGCCGGCGTGTGGTTACCACGCTGAAGAATCTCAGCCACAGCGCGCAGCACATCGCTGCAGGCAATCTTCAGCAGCGCGTGCCGGTCGAGGGATGGGACGAGATTGGTCAACTCGCCAGTACCTTCAATACCATGACGGAACGCCTGAACGCCAGCAACCGCGAGAGGGAAGGTGCCGAAAATAATCTGCGGCACCTCAATCAGGAACTGGAAAACAGAGTCACAGCGCGCACGTCCGATCTGGAACAGGCCAACGCGGTATTGATCAGCAAGGAAGAAGAAACCCGCTCGGTGGTTGAGCATATGGTGGATTGCATTATCACCATCGACGATAAAAGCATCATCCGCTCCGCCAATCCGGTCGTAGAAAAACTATTCGGCTATACCCGCGACGAAGTGATCGGCCAAAATGTTTCCATGCTCATGCCCGAACCCCATCGCAGCGGCCATGATGGCTATATTGACAGGTATTATCGTACCGGACGCGGCCGCTGCGAATTCGACCATATTCTTACACTTGAAGTGGAGGGGCTACATAACATCGGCATGGGCCGGGAAGTCGTAGGCCGGCACAAGAATGGGGAACCTATCGATCTGTATGTCGCGGTCAGCGAATATTTCGTCGGGGGAAAGCGTTATTTCACCGGTATTCTGCGTGACATCCATGACCGCAAGCAAGCAGAGCAGGCTTTACGTGGAAGCGAGCAGCGTCTCCGCGCCATTGTGGACAATATGGCAGCCTTCGTCGGAGAAACGACGCCGGATGGGGTGCTGGTGGAGATCAATCGCACCGCGCTGGAAGTGGGCGGCCTGCGGAGTCAGGACGTCATTGGCAAGCGGTTTGATGAAACCCCGTGGTTTTCTTACAAACCGGAGGTGCAGGCAGAAATCCGCGAAGACCTCGCACGGGCCCTGGGCGGTGAGATAGTGCGCAGGGACGTCGAGATACGCATCGCCAAGGGAGGCATCATGACCATTGATTTCATGATCGTGCCAGTTCGGGACGCCGGGGGCCGTGTGATCAAATTGATCCCTTCCGGTGTCAACATCAGCGAAAGGACACGGATCTTGAAGGACCTTGAACAGGCCCGGCTGGATGCGGAACAGGCCAACCAGGCAAAATCCATTTTCCTTGCGGCCATGAGCCACGAGATCCGTACGCCCATGAATGGTGTAATCGGCATGGCGGATGTATTGCAGCAAACCAGCCTTAACGGCTATCAAATGGAAATGGTCGATCTCATCCGCGAATCCGCTTTTGCCCTGCTGGAGATCATCGATGATATTCTCGATTTCTCAAAGATTGAGGCAGGGCGGTTGGAAATCGAACAAGCGCCGATGTCGGTGGTCAACGTGGTGGAGAAGGCGTGCAACATGCTTGAAAGCCTGGCGTCGAGAAAAGGGGTGGAGCTTACCCTGTTTCTCGATCCGGCAATTCCGGAAGAGGTTCTTGGCGATGCCCTGCGCCTGCGCCAGGTACTGGTCAATCTCGCTAATAATGCAATCAAATTTTCCAGCGGACAGCAAGAGCCGGGTCGAGTGTCGGTACGTGCATTGCTGGCCGGACACAACCTGGATCAGGTGATGGTGGAATTCCAGATATCCGACAACGGCATTGGCATGAACGAAGAGACCCAGGCGCGGCTTTTCACCTCTTTCACTCAAGGCGATGCCTCCACAACGCGCCGGTTTGGCGGTACCGGACTGGGTCTGGCTATCTCTCATCATCTGGTGCAATTGATGGGAGGGGAAATCACAGTAGTGAGCGCGCTGGGCAAGGGTTCGACATTCACTGTGCGTCTATCGTTCGTGCCGGTGCCTGCGAAACCTGCCAGTATCAAGGTTGTGGACCTGACCGGGATTTCCTGCCTGGTCCTGGGAGATGAAAAAGGATTGGGTGATGATCTCGCCGTATATCTGAAATACAGCGGTGCAACCGTTGAGCGTGTGGCGGATCTGGCGTCGGCCTGTAGCCGGATCGGAACACTTCCGCCCGGTCTATGGCTGCTGATTATTGATGCGGGACATGGTCCGCCGCCGGTAGAGGAATTACGTGCCGCCTTCCTTTCGCGCCCTGATCTGGATCCGCACTTCGTGGTTCTTGAGCATGGGCATCATCAACCCGATATTGAGCCCCGCTTTGTTGTGATCAGGCGAGGCCGGCGCCGTCATGAGCGCTCCGAAGCCGTGGATACTGTCACGCTCGACGGCGACGTCATGCATCGCGACTCCTTCCTTCGAGCAGTGGCTATTGCGGCGGGTCGGGTGCATGAGGAGGTGGAAGGGCAGCAGGCGGAAAAGGTTGAGGCAGTGGTTGCGCCATCGCGCGAGAAGGCGCTGAGTGAGGGCAGGCTGATTCTCGTGGCGGAGGATAATGACATCAACCAGAAAGTAATCCGTCAACAGCTTAATCTGCTGGGTTATGCTGCGGATATTGCCGGGGACGGCCGGGAAGCGCTGAAACGATGGAAGAGCGGAAACTATGCACTGCTGCTTACCGACCTGCATATGCCGGAAATGGACGGCTACCAGCTGACTACGGCTATCCGTCTCGCCGAACAAGGCAAGGAAGGCGGGACACGGGCGCCCATTATTGCTTTTACCGCCAACGCCCTCAAGGGCGAAGCCGAGAATTGCCGCGCGGTCGGTATGGATGATTATCTGAGCAAACCTGTACAGCTTACGCAGTTGAAAGCCGTATTGCAGAAATGGCTGCCAACCCCTGCTGCTTCCCCTCTCGCTCAGCCGTTAGCCATACCGGCTGTAGCCACTGCATCCCAGACGGCGGAAAGGCCCGTGGAGGTGAGTGTTCTGGAAGGGTTGGTCGGAAATGATCCGGTTGTGATTAGCGAATTCCTGAGGGACTTTCGTACCAGTTCGGCAAGGATAGCAGCGGATTTGCGCGCTGCCTGTCAGGCGGGACAAACGGCAACGGCAGGCGCAGCAGCCCATAAGCTCAAGTCGTCGGCTCGTTCGGTCGGTGCACGGGCGCTGGGAGAACTATGCGCAGAGATGGAGAAAATGGGTAAGGCTGGCGACATTCAGGCGCTCAATACACTTTTGGTAGGTTTTGAAGCTGAATTGGCTGCTGTGGATAACTATATTGATTCCTTTACATCCCGGCAATAGCGGGTGTCGGCATCATGAAACCGGAATGCGGTGCATCGGCCGTTTACTTGGGAAGTTCAAGGAAGGATAGAGATGCAGGTACCGGGCGATCGACACGGACTAAAATGTGCCGGGATAATGACAAATACACATCCAGGCGAATAACTGTAATATGTCGTATCAGATATTGAGTTGCTGGATGGCGGCCATTGACAATATCGTCTTGTAGGCACGGCAATGATGGGTTCGAAGTTTTCCGGCGGATAGCCGCGCGGAACGATTCATACCGGTTTCTCCAATTATTTATCTAATGAAAAAATTACCATGATCGAACGATCTGCCGTCAAGATTCTGGTGCTTGACGATGAATCATTCATGCTCAAGCTGCTGAGCCGTATCCTGTCAAATCTCGGATTTACCTCAGTAACACTTTGTGATAGCGGGCGTGCCGCGCTCGAACAGTTGGCGGAGGCGGATGCGAATACCGGGCCGAACCTGATCTTGCTGGATCTTAATATGCCGGAAATGGATGGGATCGAGTTTGTGCGCCATTTGGTTGAACGACACTATAGCGGCAGCCTCATCCTAGTCAGCGGAGAGGATGAGCGCATACTGCAGACCACCGAGAAACTGGTACAGGCACATAAAATCCAGATACTTGGGCACTTGCATAAACCTGTCAAGCCCGAGGCGTTATCCGTACTGCTTGAAAAATGGACAATCCCCATCATGGGCAACCCGCGCGAAGCAAAGAAAGCCTACGGCGCGGACGAGTTGCGTGCTGCCCTTGATAATGGCGAACTTGTTAACTACTATCAACCCAAGGTGGCGGTCGCCAGCGGCGACGTGGTCGGCGTGGAGACGCTGGTACGATGGCATCATCCGGTAGACGGAATTGTGTTCCCCGATCAATTCATCGGTGTAGCCGAAGCGTTCGGCTTGATCGACCATCTGACACAGGTGGTTTTCACCGGGGCGGTGACCCAGGCCAAAGCGTGGAAGGAAGCGGGACTGACGTTGCGGGTGGCTACTAACGTGTCAATGGACAACCTGGCGTCCCTGAATTTTCTGAATTTTGTCGCCGAGCTCACGGCCAGGATAGGTGTGGCACCGCAGGACTTGGTGCTGGAGGTGACGGAAAGCCGGTTGATGCAGGATACGCGGGCTCCGCTTGAGATCCTGACGCGGTTGCGGTTGAAGCGCTTTCGTCTCTCAATCGATGATTTCGGTACAGGACACTCCTCCCTGGCCCAGTTGCGCGATATTCCATTTGATGAGCTGAAAATCGACCAGGGTTTTGTACATCACGCCTGCGTGAACGAAACGTTGCGGGCCATGTACGACGCCAGCCTGGCTCTGGCAAGACAGTTGGGAATGGAGGTTGTGGCGGAAGGTGTTGAAGACCGTGAGGATTGGGATCTTCTGCTCCGTACAGGATGTGACCTTGCTCAGGGGGCTTTCATCTCACGGCCGATGCTGCCCGCGGACTTGCCCGCCTGGATCGAGGGATGGCGCGAACGGGTGAAAAATGAATTATCTTCTCCTGACGTAAAGGATTAGATCAAATGTACGAAAAAGTTAAATAAGCAGCGCAGCGGCTACGCGCCGTCCTTCCGCCGTCAATATGTTGTAAGTGCGGCAGACCGCGTTGGTATCCATCACTTCCACGCCGATCTTTGAAGCAATAAGTGCCTTTGTGAGCAAAGGATGGGGAAAGCGCAAGGTAGCTCCCGTCCCAAACAACACCATTTCTGGCTGCAATGGAAGCAGGGACTCGAAGTGCGTCGGCGTAAGCTGCTCAAAAGTTGTGGCCCGCCAATCTTCAATAATACGATCGGGCAAAACGATCAGATTGTGCTCGTAGCGCGTCCGATTGACCATGACGTATCCAGTCCCATAACCGGTAAACATGTTTTGCTCGGATAATCCCGAAAGATGCAGCTTCAAGCAAGGCTCCATTTGCGACGGGTGGACAGGTCGGGTAACATTACATCTTTTTTATTGCAATAAAGCAGAAACAATAATCGGGAGTCGAAATTATATCAAGACTTACCGGTTTGAAACGGTCAGGAGGTTGTGAGCCGACTATAGAAATTTTACCGCTGAAATCCTGCCACTCTCAACATTTTAGCAATACCGACCGGAACGCTTTGCGGGATCAGCCTTTCAATTCATGCAACCCATATTAAAATCCAGCAAGCTGGCGAATGTCTGTTACGACATCCGCGGGCCGGTGCTCGACCATGCCAAACAGATGGAAGAGGAAGGGCATCACATCATCAAACTCAATATCGGCAATCCGGCATTATTTGGTTTTGATGCGCCTGAGGAAATCCTGCAGGATGTAATCCACAATCTGTCCGCCGCTTCCGGCTACTGCGATTCAAAAGGTTTGTTCGCCGCGCGCAAGGCAATCATGCATTACACGCAGGAAAAGCATATTCGCGATGTGCGGATGGACGATATTTACATCGGCAATGGCGTTTCCGAATTGATCGTGATGGCCATGCAAGCGCTGCTCAACAGTGGCGATGAAGTGCTGATTCCCTCACCCGACTATCCTCTATGGACCGCGGCAGTTGTGCTGGCAGGCGGTACGGCGCGGCACTATGCATGCGATGAGCAAGCGGGCTGGCTTCCTGACCTGGACGATATTCGTGCCAAGGTAACGCCGAACACTCGCGCCATCGTTATCATTAATCCCAATAATCCTACCGGTGCGCTTTATCCGGACAACCTGCTGCGTGAAATCATCGAGATTGCGCGCCAGCACCAGCTTATTATCTATGCAGACGAAATTTATGACAAAGTATTGTACGATGATGCTGCGCATACTTCCATTGCTTCGCTGGCGGATGACGTGCTGTTTGTTACCCTGAATGGTCTATCCAAGAACTATCGGGCTGCCGGATTCCGTTCAGGTTGGGCTGTGGTTTCCGGAGAAAAACAGTTTGCACGTGATTATATTGCAGGGCTGACCATGCTTGCCTCGATGCGCCTGTGTGCCAATGTCCCCTCGCAGTTCGGTATTCAGACTGCGCTCGGTGGCTACCAAAGCATTAATGACCTGGTGATGCCGACCGGGCGGCTTATGCGCCAGCGTGATCTTGCCTGGAAATTGCTGACGGATATTCCGGGCGTTACGTGCTTCAAGCCCAAGGCTGCGATGTATCTCTTCCCGCGCCTTGATCGGGAAATGTATCCCATCGATAACGATCAGCAATTTGTGCTGGACCTGCTGATGGAAGAGAAGGTGTTGCTGGTGCAAGGCACCGGTTTCAACTGGCCAACTCCCGATCACTTTCGAGTGGTGTTCTTGCCCAACAGCGATGACCTTATCGAGGCAATAGGCCGTATCTCGGATTTTCTTGGACGATATCGCAAGCGTACCGGACGTAAGCGAAGCTGAGAATGAACAGAACGTAGTGGGAAGGCCGAAATATTTCGGCCCCATACCAAATTATCAACCTATCCGCTAATTTAATCTTTTTGCTCAATATATGAAACCCATTAATGTAGGTCTGTTAGGTATTGGCACTGTCGGCGGAGGCACTTTCGCGGTACTCAAGCGCAACCAGGAAGAAATCACCCGCCGCGCCGGGCGCGATATCGTCATCCGGATGATTGCTGATCGCGATGTGGACAAGGCACGCAAGATTGCGGGTGACGATGTCATCGTAACAGCCGATGCAAATGAAGTCGTAACAAATCCTGACATCGATATCGTGGTCGAACTGATAGGTGGCTATACCATTGCGAAGGAATTGACACTCAAGGCTATCGAAAATGGCAAGCATGTGGTTACCGCAAATAAGGCGTTGCTGGCCTCGCACGGTACAGAAATTTTCGCCGCTGCACAGAGAAGGGGTGTCATGGTTGCGTTCGAGGCGGCGGTGGCCGGCGGAATACCCATTATCAAGGCATTGCGTGAGGGGTTGACCGCCAACCGTATCGAATGGATTGCCGGAATTATCAATGGCACGAGTAATTTCATCCTTTCCGAAATGCGGGACAAAGGACTGACGTTCGATACCGTGCTGAAGCAGGCGCAAAAGCTGGGTTATGCCGAGGCTGATCCCACTTTCGACATTGAGGGGATCGATGCCGCGCACAAGCTCACCATCATGGCGTCCATCGCGTTCGGGATTCCCATGCAGTTCGACAAGGCTTATACCGAAGGCATCACAAAATTGACCCGTGAAGATATCCGCTATGCGGAGGAGCTGGGCTATCGTATCAAGCTGCTGGGCATTACCCGGCGCACGCCCAAGGGCATCGAACTCCGCGTCCACCCTACGTTGATACCCGCGCGGCGCTTGATTGCCAATGTGGAGGGAGTGATGAACGCCATTGTGGTGAAAGGCGATGCAGTGGGCGCGACGCTGTATTATGGTGCAGGAGCCGGTGCCGAACCCACCGCCAGTTCCGTAGTGGCAGACCTGGTGGATGTCACCCGCATGCATACCGCTGATCCGAAGCACCGTGTCCCCCATCTGGCTTTCCAGCCTGATCTGTTATCGAATACCCCCATCCTGGCGATGGAAGAGGTGGAGACTTCCTATTACCTCCGGTTGCGGGTAATGGATAAGCCGGGGGCACTGGCGGATATCACCCGCGTGCTCGCCGATCTTGGCATTTCTATCGATGCAATGGTACAGAAGGAACCCAGCGAGGGAGAAGATCAGGTAGATATCATCATGCTCACCCATTTGGCGGTAGAAAAGAATATTGATGCGGCTATCGCCAAAATCAAGAAACTGCCCCTGGTGACAAGTAAAGTGACGCGCATCCGGCTCGAAGAACTGAATAGCAAATAATCCTGGAAGCTTCAGAAAATTCATGGTTGCAGGAAGTACGGGCCGAGTAGCTCACCAGGCGAAGCCGCAAACAAAAATTATTGACGCAATAGAGGTTGTGTAAGAAAACATTCTGCGTCCTTCTGTGGTGAAAAAATGCGCTATATTTCTACTCGCGGCGGTATGCCGCCAAAAAAGTTTTCCAAGATCCTCCTGGGCGGCCTTGCCCCCGATGGCGGGCTGGCGATGCCCGAAACCTATCCGGAAATCAGTCAGGCCCGGCTGGAAGAATTGCGTGGGCTGACTTATCCGGAACTGGCGTTCGAGATCATTTCCTGTTTTGCCACGGATATTCCCGCGACTGATCTGCGCAACATTGTAGAATGCACCTATACACCCGAGTTGTTTCGCAGTAAGGAGATTACACCGCTTAAAACCCTGGAGCCGGGACTGCACATCCTGGGCTTGTCGAATGGGCCGACATTGGCCTTCAAGGATATCGCCATGCAATTGCTCGGGAACCTGTTCGAATATACGCTGGAAAAAACAGGTGAGGTGCTCAATATACTTGGCGCGACCTCCGGCGATACGGGTTCCAGTGCGGAATACGCCATGCGCGGCAAGCGCGGCATCCGTGTATTCATGCTTTCGCCGCAAGGGAAAATGAGTCATTTCCAGACTGCGCAAATGTTTTCCCTGCAAGACCCGAATATTTTCAATATTGCCATTCGTGGCGTATTCGACGACTGCCAGGATATCGTCAAGGCAGTCAGCAATGACTACGCTTTCAAGCAAAGATACCGTATTGGCACGGTCAATTCAATAAACTGGGCGCGCATCGCGGCGCAGATCGTCTACTATTTCAAAGGCTATTTTGCTGCCACCCGTTCAAATGCCGAGCAGGTGTCGTTTGCCGTGCCGTCGGGTAATTTTGGTAATATCTGTGCGGGCCATGTGGCGCGCATGATGGGATTGCCGATCAGAAGGCTAATACTTGCCACCAATGAAAATGAAGTACTGGACGAGTTTTTCAGAACCGGCTGCTATCGGCCCCGCGCCACTGCGGAAACAGTCCATACCAGCAGCCCGTCGATGGACATTTCCAAGGCGTCCAATTTCGAACGTTTCATTTTCGACCTGACCGGACGGAATGCAGCCAAGGTAAAGGAGTTGTGGCAGTCGGTAGACAAGGGCGGAGCCTTCGATCTAGCCGCCACGCCCTTGTGGGAAAAAGTAAAAGAGTTCGGTTTCGCATCGGGGACGAGTAATCATGCGGCACGCATCGCAACCATACGCAAAGTCCATGAACAATACGGCCTGCTGGTGGATCCGCATACGGCTGATGGATTGAAAGTGGGACTGGAATATCGCGAAGCAGGCGTGCCGCTGATCTGCCTGGAAACCGCACTGCCGGTTAAATTTTCCGAGAGCATTGTCGAAGCCGTCGGACATGAACCGACGCGTCCGGCGGGGTATGAGAACCTTGAAAGCTTACCGCAACGCTATGTCGTAATGAATGCGGATACCGATGCAGTCAAGGCTTTTATTGTCGAACAGACTTAGCAATTCCTGAACAATTCCTAAATAAGTCCAGTATCGGCGCAAGCGGCAAGACAATACGCTGGGTAGCAGCGACGAATTGGCCGTTCATACCGGCTCGGCATCAGGCGTCCAGGGCCCCGGCGGTTGCTCTATCAGCAGCAGGTCTTTGACAATTTCACCAATTCTGATGCAAGCCTCATAGCCGGACGGTTTCCGGAAAGAGGCATCGGCACCCATGCTGGCAGCTTCCGCCCTGTCCTTTATCGAATCGGATGAGGAAACGACCACCACCGGTGAGTTTTCGCATTTTCGGGTTCGACGAAGATGTTCCAGTACCTCTATTCCCGACTTTTTGGGAAGATTCAGATCCAGCAGTATGAGTGATAGGCAGGATGCGGCCTTGATATCGTTCCACGAACCGCTGACAGATAGCAAAGGACCACCCCGGTACCGGGCATTCGCCGCTTGTATGCAGCCCGCGCGAAGCATAGCCACGAAGGGTCGGCGCGGCGCGTGAATTTGCCGATCAGTGCCGGTAGCGTCAATTCCTGTTCGTCCAACTCTGCCACTGGACGCGATGCATAGATGGTTAAGCAGGCATAGCAGAGGTTCCTCAGGACATTTCATATACGCTGTTTTTTGGCCGCAGCAAGAAAGTCGTCCAGTATGGGCCCGAATCGAGTAGTTCACTGGCGCCGGCATGGAACTCGGGATGCCATTGAAATGCAGTTACATAGCATTCTCCGCGCATTCGGATTGCTTCGATAATGCCATCGCTGTCGGAAACCGCTTCAACCACCGAATCCCGGCCTAACCGCTTGATCGCCTGGTGATGAATGCTGTTCACAAAATGTTTGTCATGGTCCGCGTACAAACTGGCCAGCCTGGAGTTCTCCTCGATATGAATGGTATGCCGGTGCTGGTCGTACAACGTCGCATCCACATGGGGAATGGCATGGGGGTGTTCGGTAACAATATCCTGATAAAGGGTTCCGCCCAATGCCACGTTGATAAGCTGGAGTCCACGGCATATGCCCAGCACGGGTCTGCTCTGTACAACGCATTCCCAGAATAACTCGATTTCGTAAAGATCCCGCACCCGGTCGCCCGACCATTCGGGCCGCGATGGCGTCTCGCCGTAGGAAATAGGGCTTACATCCGCACCCCCCTGCAGCACGAGACCATCTATTTCCTTGACATAGTCGCTTACCCGCACGCGGGAACGTTCAACGCCGCCCGTCTCGATGGCGGGTAGCATGAAGACCAGGACGCCGCGCCGCATGATCCAGTGTGCGACGCTTTGTTCGAGATATTGGAGGGTTTTGTTGCGAAAACCCAATTCCGCCGGGGGATGATGCAGGATGCGGGGCGACAGGCCGATACGTAGCGGGCGTGTCATGGTGGGTGACTATGGATTCTTAATTACTACCCATCCACAATTCGGCCTGCAGTTGCATGACATCGCCGAGATTGTGTTCACGCGCGTAAGTTTGGCGCAACCAGCTTGTGCCATTGCCTGCAGCCAGTATTTCGCGAATACGTTCCATTGCTTCCTCTGCCCGCAGTTCCGAGGCATGGTCGGCAATGCGCGTCAGCATATCGGCAATATCCTCGCGAACACTGCGCTGCTCATGGGTGCGAGGATCGATAAAAACCCCCTCAAGCCCGAAACGGCAGGCCTGGAAACGATTGAATGTATAAACCAGATAATCGTCCTCTTCCGGGGCGGTACGCTGTTCCACCATGATGTAACGGGCCATTGCCTGGATATAGCAGGCAATGGCTGCCGCGATTTCGACGGTTAGTGGGGTATCGCATACCCTTACTTCGATCGTGCCGAACTCCGGTTTCGGACGAATATCCCAATAAAAATCCTTCATCGATTCAACGACCCCGGTGGCAGTCATTTTACCGAAGAATTTTTCGAAATCGTCCCAGCGTAGCACGAAGGGCGCACGACCGCTCAACGGGAAGGAAAATACCGAATTGAGGCGTGCGGAAGAAAACCCCGTATCATGGCCCTGCACGAAGGGGGAACTGGCGGACAGCGCAATAAAGTGGGGAATATAGCGCGACAGCATGTGCATCAGATGGAGTGCCTCGTCCGGGCCGGTGCATCCGATATGAACATGCTGGCCGAATATGGTGAATTGCTTGGCTAGATAGCCGTACAGTTCCGACAGGTAGTGAAAACGGGGTGCATCGAAGATCTTCTGTTCGCTCCAGTGCTGGAAGGGATGGGTGCCGCCACCGGCCACCGCTACATTGAGAAAATGTCCCGCATCGGACACAACCTTGCGCAATGAGCGCAACTCGTCGACCAGCGCTCCGTATTCCTGCTGTACCGACGTATTGATTTCAATCATGCTGCGCGTCATTTCCGGTTTTACGTCCCCGGCATGCGGGAATTTCGCAATCCGGCGCAGCATATCGGGAGCCGAGGAAACCAGGTTGTAATCATTACAGCTGAGTAACTGCAATTCAAGCTCCACACCAATGCTCAAGGGTCGGGAGGGTGCAAACGGCATCAGGCTCATATTTTTGTCTCCGGAGTTTCTCCGGCTGCCCGCAGGGCTCCTTGCACTACAATGGGCCCGGCAAGTTCAAGTATCACGATACAGCTCATCAGCACCAGGCCCAGCCCTGAGCCAAAGGCGGGGAAAACTGCGCTGGTGTCCAGTGTCAGGAGCAGTGCAACACTGGACATGGGGACGAGCGCCACCCCCAGTGCCACGGCCTGGCGCAGGCCGATTCCGCTATAATGGGCAAGTATCAGTACAGACAGCAGCTTGGCCAGCGCCCGTGCAATGATCAGTAATAAAACCAGTAGTGAACTGTGCCATAAGCCGCTGAGGTCTGCTGCCAAGCCGTTGGCAATGAACATTAACACTACCAGTACGGCACCGGCGGAACCGAAGTGAGGCGGGAAAGTCCGGGAGCGCTGTCGCCGATATCGCGTTATCAGGCCGGCTGCCAGCAGCACAAGAACCGGACTCAATTTGAGTGTTGAAGCCATGATGGTCGCGAATGCGATCATGCCGAACAAGACGAACGAAAAAGTTTCCTCGTGTTGTCCCAGATGGTGGTGGATACGTTCAAAAGTAATACCGAAGAGCCAGGCAAGCGCGGCAGAACCGCCGATGAGGTAGAGCGGCGGCAATACGGTATGGATGAAGCTGGTACCGGTTTCGCCGTGCATGAAAGCAACGGACAGTTTATGAGAGATAACGGCGTAGATGCAATTGAGTGCCGTCATGAGCATAAGCCGGTCGGTAACCTGGCCTTGAGCGCGAGACTCGGTTACTGTACGTACCACGATGGCGGGAGAGGTAGCCATTGCGATGGTGGCGACAACCGCTGCGGTGATGCCGGCGATATCGAACCACAACAGCAGCCCATATACAACGAAGAAAGTGGCGGTAGCCTCAAGCAGACTGGTTCCGGCGATCCAGGGGTTGGCTTTGAGCCAGCGTAGATTGACCTTGTTTCCCAGTTCGAACAATAGAATTCCGAGCGCCAGATCAACTACCAGCCGCCATTCGGTCGCAGGGAATTGGGGAATCAGGGCCAAGCCGCCGGGGCCCAGTAATAGTCCGATAACGATATAGCTGACAATGCGGGGCAGTCTCAGGTAGCGCATCAGCGCTTCGCCCACGAGTACGCCCACAACCAGTGTCAGTGCAAGCCAGAGTGCCGGGCTGACCGAAAGCGGCCAGAGTGGAAGGTAAGTGGACCAGGTCATGCAGAAATACGAAGGAGTAGCGGGAATGCGTCGGTTCCGATAGCTGCAAATATTGCTTTCAGATGCATCCGGCCTCCTTTAGGATATATGATGTTCGGGCCTGTATATTTTCATGGGCTTGGAAACTGCGAGACTCTCCCGCCCATTGACGGGATTGCAGGATTAATATGTGCAGGACGGCTGGATTATAAACCATGAATGACTCAAGAGCGATTTGATGATTTAAAGGAAGAAAAGAAACAAGATGAATTTTCGAATTACGGGGTCATTGTATTGCAGCTACTGCAGGTGAACAATTAAGGAGAGTCAAATGCATCTTTCAACTGCGTACGAACGGATGGGCGGTGAGGCAGTCATGCGCCGCCTGGTGGACCGTTTCTATGATCTGATGGATGAAGATCCGGACTATTTCGGCGTACGTAAACTTCATCCGCAGGATTTGACCCATTCCCGTCAGAAGCTTTTCATGTTCCTGTCAGGCTTTATGGGTGGACCCTCCTTGTATACCGAGAAATATGGCGAGCCTCGCATGCGCACCCGCCATATGCCTTTTGCGATTGGTGTTCCCGAGCGTGATCAATGGCTTGCATGCATGGGTCGCGCAATGGAAGATGTCGGGCTGGATGAAGAATTACGCAGGAAGCTTGCCATGGCGTTTTACCAGACAGCGGATTTCATGCGCAACCAGCCTGAATAAAAAACGACCCGCCGGCAAAGTGCCGACGGGTCGTTCGCAACATTACGGCTACTTACTTGCTTCTGAAATAAGGGCTGGGAGTACTGCTGTTTCCGAATGTATGGCTGCGGGTATTTCCCCCGGCACTGCCCCGCGTGTTTTCCCGACTATCGCTAAACGAACGGCTACGGCTATTATCCCAGTTTCCATTTGCGCCATTGGCGTTGCGTCCGCTATCATTTGACCAAGTGCGGTTACGTTTATGGGCGATGCTGGGTGCGCCCCTGGACAGGCCTCCCGCAGCAGGACGCGGCTTGAATCGGGGCTCCAGGCCGGGTATCACGTGAGAAGCGATCTGCTGCCCGGTGAAGCGTTCGATCTTTTTCAGATTGACGCCATCCTTGCCCGAAGCGAACGACACCGCGATTCCCGATGCCCCGGCGCGGCCGGTGCGGCCAATGCGATGCACATAGTCTTCGGCAAATTTCGGCAAATCGAAATTGATGACGTGCGTAATGCCGACCACATCGATGCCTCGTGCTGCGACGTCCGTCGCCACCAGTACCCGCAGCCCGCCATGGCGGAGCCTGGTCAGGGTACGGGTACGGTCGCGCTGGTTCATGTCGCCGTGCAGCGCGGCGGCTTCATGCCCCTGGGCGGAAAGATTGTCTGCCAGCATATCGGCGTCGCGCTTGGTGGCGGTAAATACAATGGCCTGTTTCAGCGCGATATCGCGCAGCAGATGATCCAGCAGGCGATTCTTGTGCGACATGTCGTCGACATAGTGCAGCCGTTGCTCGATATTATCGAGCCGGGTCTGTTGCGTCGCAATCTGGATGCGTTTGGGTGTTTTCAGCAGGCGCGTCGCAACCCTGTCTATCGCGCTGTCCAGGGTGGCGGAGAACAGCAACGTCTGGCGCGTTGCGGGGGTGGCCGCAGCGATCCTCTCCACGTCGTCGATGAAGCCCATGTCGAGCATGCGGTCGGCTTCGTCCAGCACCAGCATTTCGAGGCGCGAAAAATCGATGCGTCCGCGCTGAATATGGTCAATCAAGCGACCGGGTGTTGCTACCAGGATATCCACCGGCTGAGAAAGTAATTTGTTTTGCAGTGGATAAGGCATCCCGCCAAGTATGCTCACTACTTTGACGCGAGGCAGATGTTTGCCGTATTTGGCGGCGGCTTCAGACACCTGGAGCGCAAGTTCCCGCGTTGGCGTGAGTACCAGCACGCGCGGTCCACGGCTATGCACCCTGGCGGGCGTGGCAAGGCAATGCAGCGCCGGCAACATAAATGCGGCGGTTTTGCCGGTGCCAGTCTGGGCGGAGGCCATGATATCGCGCCCTGCGAGCAATTCGGGAATGGCTTGTTCCTGAATTGGGGTAGGGGAAGTATAGCCGGAGTCGATAATGGCTTTAAGAATGAGTGGATGTAGATTCAGGTTTTCAAAAGACACGTTGTTTTCCTAATTGAATAAAAAAAAACGGTGCATCCTATAATCATTTCAGGCTTCCATCTGATAAAGCGATTTGCTCTTTGCATATTATTGAAAATATGGCATTGACCATTGCGGGTTATCCGTGTTACGGATTACGCATCACGCCTTGTCGGGCCTGGAACTTGAACTTATAGAAGCGCCTAACGCGCGCAAGCAGAGTATGGCTGCCGAAGATTAATGGGCAAAGTACCGCTAGCGCACACATAAAACATCGAACGCTAACCACGGTGCCGCACAATTTCCGCTGGAGCCTTGAAAATCGAAGAGAGGTCAGGAACGGTCAGGAACGATGAACCGAAAAAAGGGCAAAAGTACAAACGCCTTTTCGTCGAAGCGCGGAGTATACATGAACTCGAGGCTTGTGTAGCATTTTTTTTGTAAATAGAAACGGCGGCATACAGAGGCGAACTTGATCTCTTTTTGCATCGCTATGCCGTTATCGGAAGCACCGGTACAGGCTTGGTAATAATCTCGCGCTTCAATGCTTCGATCTGGGGCTGATTGAGGGTTTCGGCCTTGAGCAGTTCTTCCGCAGCGCGGTCGAGCAGGGCACGGTTCATTTCCAGTATGGCAATAGCACGTGCCAGAGCGTGGTCAACGAGCTTACGCACAGCGCTATCAACCGCGTTGGCGGTGTCGTCGCTGTAGTCCCGGTTTTGGGGTATGGGTACGCCAGGCTGGAGGTAGGCCGAGCGGTCGCGATCGTAGGCAACATTACCCAGGGCGTCGCTCATTCCGTAGCGCAAAACCATGGCACGGGCGAGGTCGGTTGCGCGGGCGAGGTCATCCGTCGCCCCGGTGGAAATCTCGTTGAATACCACCTGCTCTGCTGCGCGTCCGCCCAACAGCACCGCCATCTTGTTTTTCAGCTCCGTTCGCGTCATCAGAAACCGGTCGTCGGTCGGCCGCTGGATCGTATAGCCGAGCGCGCCGACGCCGCGCGGAATGATTGAGACTTTGTGCACCTCGTCGGTGCCCGGTAACGCCAGCGCTACCATGGTATGACCCAGTTCGTGGAATGCGACCACGCGCCGTTCGATCGGATTGAGCAGGCGGTTACGTTTCTCAAGCCCGGCAATGACACGCTCAATCGCATTATTGAAATCACCCATTGTCACCGACATGCCGCCGCGACGGGTAGCAAGCAGTGCCGCCTCATTGACCAGATTCGCCAGGTCCGCGCCGGTAAAGCCCGGCGTTAGCGCGGCAATTTGCTCCGATTTCACGTCGTTATCGAATTTTACTTTTTTCAGATGCACAGCCAGAATCTGCTCGCGGCCGATTTTGTCCGGTCTGTCCACCAGCACCTGGCGGTCGAACCGCCCGGCCCGCAGCAGCGCGGGATCGAGAATTTCAGGCCGGTTGGTGGCCGCCAGCAGCACCACGCCGCTTTTCGAATCGAAGCCGTCCAGTTCAGCCAACAGCTGATTCAGTGTCTGTTCTTTTTCGTCGTGGCCGCCCAAGCCATAAGCACCCCGGGCTCGCCCCAGCGAATCCAGTTCGTCGATAAAAATGATTGCGGGGGCCATCTGGCGTGCCTGCTCGAATAAATCGCGTACCCGGGCGGCGCCGACACCCACGAACATCTCCACAAACTCGGAGCCGGAGATCGAGAAGAACGGGACTCCCGCTTCCCCCGCCACGGCGCGTGCCAATAGGGTCTTGCCCGTGCCGGGCGGGCCGATCAGCAGAATACCCTTCGGCGCCCGCCCGCCAAGGCGGCTATATCCTTGGGTATCCTTTAAAAAATTGACGATTTCTATCAGCTCTTCCTTTGCCTCGTCGACACCCGCCACATCCGCGAATGTGACTTGCGTTTCTTTCTCCACGAATACCTTGGCACGGCTCTTGCCGATCGACATCAATCCCCCGGTCATGCCGCCGGGATTCATGCGGCGAATGATGAGCAGCCAGATCCCGATGAAAATTGCCATCGGCAACAGCCAGGAGAGCAAGTCGCGGAGCCAGGTGCTTTGAACGACACCGGTATAGGTTACGTTGTGCTTGTCCAGCTTATCGGCCAGCTCGGATTCCACCCGCGTGGTAACGAAATCCTTCAGCCCATCGGCATTTTTTTCCTTGAGTGTGCCGTAAATATGATTTTCGGTGATCGCGATCTCGGCGATCTTGTCCTCATCCAGCAACGTATGAAAACGGCTGTAGGGAATCGGCTCAACCTTCGTATATTTCGTATACAGGTTCTGCACCAGTAAAACGCCGAGTATCGCAATGATTACGTACCAGAAATTGATTTGGGTTTTCTTGTCCATTGCATCTCCTTTGCGCCTGTTTTAAAGACAGCAGGGTGAGGAATTTGTTCAGCATAGCACAGGGCGGAAGCAGCGGTAACACAGGCAAAAGCGTATCTATCGCTTGGCTGTATGGGCAGGGGTGGCGGTATCTGCGCACCGATGTGTCCGAAGAGAAATGATCCGAAACATATTCATACCGCACTGTGGGCTGGCGAACGGAATATGCGCGAACTGAATGCGAGAATGCATTCGTGATTCACCCGGGCATCGCCTGTCAGCGTGAATCCGGTTTATTATTCTCAAAGGAGAATGCCATGAACAGCATTATTTACTGGGTAGGCTTTATTGTTATCCTCCTCGCTGTGTTAAGTTTTGTAGGAGTACGCTGAGTTTTGTAGGAGTGCGCTAAGTTCATTTTGCAGTGGCTTTGCATGAATCAAGTGGTGTGTAATTGGAAAGAAGCCGGATCGCGGGCCGGTTGATCCGTCCTGATGGCGAAAAGCCTGGAGTTGTCGAGGCTACCTTGCGACCACGCGAAAAAGGGGGTTGTTGCGTACAACCGGGGCCACGCCGGCAGTCATCGCGGCTGGCCTCGGGAGGTCAACCTCAGCCCATCGAGCTCACACCATCAGTGCTGAAGTTGAACAGCGTCTTGCATTATTTGCGGGAATACGTCAGAGGCAATAACGTCACAGGTACGAGTTCGTATCGGGCCATGAATACCACGGCATTTGCTGGCCGATGCCTGCCATGATGGAAACAGGGTGGCGCTGAATAGCAGTTCCGACTTTGAACAGACGGTTGGTGCAGGGATCGGTAAAGAATGCCCTGATCCATGTCGCAGACAATACCTGCGTAAGAGGGGTACTGGGGTACTGGGCGGCGATGCGCCGGATATTGGATCATTCAGAATTGCCATGGTCCAGAGGCCTGGAGTATCCTCATCAATATTGCTCGTGTTGGCGGGTTGCAGGATGAAGGAATTCAAGGAACCGGCAGTGTCTGCGTGAACAGGTTTTCCCTATCCCTTACCGCCCCGCGTGTACGTACAGTGAAAATCCCGGCTCGATGCGGGGTTGTTTCCCATAGGTTCTGATCTCGGGGA
>Ga0134128_10001618_pt1 | contig 28634 bp, 22 predicted proteins | sample KB31754_FD_96462 | JGI IMG/M metagenome (GOLD analysis project Ga0134128, IMG submission 96462) | Terrestrial soil microbial communities with excess Nitrogen fertilizer from Kellogg Biological Station, Michigan, USA - KB3-175-4 | ecosystem: Environmental > Terrestrial > Soil > Unclassified ... | reverse complement strand
CGCCGGTCCCGGTCGCGCCGCCGGTGGCGCTCGAACCGCCGGTGGCGCTCGACCCGCCGGTCGCGCTCGACCCGCCGGTCGCGCTCGACCCGCCCTTGCCGGTCGTCCCGCCGCTGGCGCTCGTCCCGCCGGTCGCGCTCGACCCGCCGGTGCCGTTGTCGCTGCCGCTGCCGTTGGAGCAGGCGAGCGGAAGAAGGAGGAGTCCAATCAGGAGCCGGCGATGCATGGGCTTGCCTCTCTGCCCCCGGAAGCGATCCGGCCGTCGGACCGGCTCGGGGGGCGGGTTGGTGACGCTATCATTTTCGCTAGTGGGGTGACCAGGAGCAGAGATTCCCGCCGCCCGCGACCACGATCCGTCCATTGACCGCGATCGGGGAAGTCCAGTGCTGCACGTTGGCGCAGCTGTTGGTGCTGGTGAAGACCGACGCGCCGGTGTCCCCGTCGACGCCGGTGAGCTTGCCGTTGTTGATGAACCAGACGACCACGTTGCTGGTTCCGTCGGTCGTGGTGCTGATCGGCCCGGGCGTGTTCGAAGCGCTGGCGCACCAAACCACCGAAGGCTTCGGCGGGGCGCCGGCGGGGATGAGCACCGACATGACGACCGCCCCGCCCGGGCTGCCCGACGGGCAGTTGGCGCTGCTGTTGGTGGAGAAGATCACGTGCAGGCCTTGCGCCGTCGTGTAGCTCGCCGGAACGGTGTGGATCAGCATGCCTTCGTTCCCCGCCGCGCCGGCCACCTGAAAGTCGACCTTCTGGCCACCCTTGCCGCCGAGATTCCCGGCGTCGAGCAGATAGAGGTGCCCGTTCTTCGAAATCGCCACGACCATCTTCGACGGCGTCGCGCCCGGCACCTCGACGTAAAGGGGATTGTTCGCGCCCAGGTCCGCGTCGCTGGAGTCCATGGCCTGCCAATCTGAGGAATAGAACGAATCGGCCAGCGTTCCGAGCCCGGTGATGCGCACGGCCTCTTCGCTGTCCATGTGGGTCGTCGTCCCAGTCGTGCTGTTGCTGGTGAGCGCGAAGACGCCGTTGCCGTCCGAGGCCATTCCGCCCGGGGCCCAGATCCCCTCGCCCTGTCCCGCGGTCGCCCAGGCGCCCATCATCGCGGGGTTGCTGGTGTCGACGCCGATGACCCAGCCGTGGTACGGCCCGCAGTCACCGTCGTGCCCGCCGTAGGCGACGTAGAGCGTCCCGTTCACCAGCGACAGCGCGCTGCGCTGGTTCTGCGGCGCCGGCGTGAAGGTGAGGTTCCCGGAGGTCGCCTTGAGCGCGGAGACCGGCCAACCCGACTTCTCCATGCCGTCGTCGACCGAGAGCGCATGGATCTGGTGGTCCATGATGGAGCTGGTCCCCGTCGCGCCCGCGACGTAGATGACGCGCGCGTTGGCGTCGATGACGGGCGTGCTGATGGAGCCGATCGGATTGATGAACCCGCAGCTCACGCCCGTCTTGGACGGCGCGCTGCCGATGCCCTTGCTCCAGATCGTCGCGCCGGTCGTCTCGTCCAGCGCGTAGACGGTGTTGGAATCCGTCACCGTGAAGAACGCGCCCTTCCCGTTGGGGCCGTTTTGCATGTAGAGCAGCGAGGCGTAAACGTCGCCCGTGAACGTCGCCCCGCTGTTGAAGGTCGTGTCCGCCGCCAGCGTCGCGGCGGCCGCCTTGGTCAGCGTCGGCTGCAGGAAATTTCCATCACGGTTCGGGTGCTTGTTCCGCTCCAGGACCGACTGGTCGCTGCTGCTGCCGCCCGTCCCGGTGGCGCCGCCGGTCGCGCTCGAGCCGCCCGTCGCGCTCGAGCCCCCCGTCGCGCTCGAGCCCCCCGTCGCGCCGGAGCCCCCCGTCGCGCTCGATCCCCCTGTCCCCGTCGTCTTGTTGCCGCCCATGCCGCCGCCATCACCCGAGCTGCTCTTCGACGATCCACATCCGAAGGAGATCACCGCGAGCGCAGTCAAAAGGAGCGGTCTCGTCATGGCGTTGCCTTTCTTAAGTGGGACTTCGCGGCGAAATTCTTCAGTTCATCGGCGCGGCGCGCCAGGATGTCCGAGCCCCGCGATGTTATTCCAATCCCGGATTTTGTCGCCCGGGAAACGTCCGCGGCCCGGGCTCCGGGCCCGCGCTCAGCCGCGGCTCCAGTGGCTGGTCCCCGCCGGGGCCTTGTCGATCACGGCCAAGAGCTCGCGCCGGTGGTCGAGGTTGCCGACGAAGTCGATCTCCGAGGCGTTCACCACCAGGAGCGGCCCCTCGTTGTAAGCGAAGAAGAACTCGGCGTAGGCGCGCGCGACCTCCTCGACGTACTCGGCGCGGATCGGACGCTCCTCCGCGCGCCCGCGCTTGCGGATGCGGTCGAGCAGCACGTCGGTGCGGGCCTGCAGGTAGACGACCAGGTCGGGCGTCACCGTGCGGGGCTTGAGCATCTGGTAGATGCGGTCATAGAGCGCCAGCTCGTCGTCCGACAGGTTGAGCACCGCGAACAATCGATCCTTGGCGAACAGGTAGTCCGACACGACGCCGCCGCGCGAGAACAGATCCCCCTGCGCCAGCTCCCCCTGCTGCGCGTACCGCTGCAAGAGAAAGAAGAGCTGCGCCGACATCGCGTTCCGGCGCCGGTCCCTGTAGAAAGGCCCGAGGAACGGGTTCTCCTCCGGGCTCTCGCGGATGATCCGCGCCGAGAGCGCTTCGCTCAGGATCTCCGCCAGGCTCGACTTCCCGGCGCCGATGGGCCCCTCGATGGCGATGTACCGTGGCCTGCCGCTTCGCACCGCCCCCCACCTATACCTCGGTCACTGCGGCGAGGGGAAGCCGACCAGGATCTCGGTGCGGGCGCGCGTCGGACGGGCGGCGGGCGGCAGGCGCAGGCGCGCGATCACCACCCGCTCGAGGCAGCGCGCGAGCTCCGCGTCCCCCGGCGGCGGGAGCTTGACGGCGGCGGCGGTCACCCGGCCGCGCGCATCGATCTCCATCTCGACGGCGATCCGCAGCGGAGCGCGCGCCGGGATCGGATCGGGCGCGGCGGCCAGGCAACCGTCGAGGATCGCCGCCTGGTTGCGCCAGGCGGCGTCGATGAGCGGCGCCGCCGCGCCCCCGGTCGCCAGCACGGTCCCCACCGCCAGCACGTGCGGCGCCGGACCGCGCGCGCCCGGGCCGGCGGCGACCCGCGCGAGGGCCTCGAGGTGGGCCCGCGCCTGGCCGGCCCAGCGGCTGGCGGGCGCGGCTTCGAGAAAATCGTGGAACGCCTCGGCAGCCTCCGACCGCCGGCCCGCCACGGCCCGCGCCAGCCCGACGTAGTAGTAGATGTCGCCGGCCGGCACGAAGAAGAGGTTCTCGTTGGGCGTGGTGGCGACCGCCAGGACGCCCGCCGTGGCGTCGAGCGCCAACGCCCGGCGCATCGTCTCCTCGGCTGCGTGGCTCTGCCCGTCGCGATCGAGCGCCACCGCCAGTCCCAGCAGGGCGAGCGAGAGATCCTGCGCGCGCTCCCGCAGATCATCGAAGCGCGTCGCGAACGAGGTGGACCGTTCGGAGGCGGTGGCTGCCGCGATGGCGTCCCGGTAGGCCGCCTCCGCCGCGGACAGCCGGCCGTCGGCCATCAGCACCTCGCCCAGGTTGGCGTAAAGGGACGGCTCGGTGCCGCCCGCCGCCAGCGCCTCGCCGTACGCGGCGGCCGCCTCGGCGTAGCGCCCGGCGGTGGTCCGCTCGACCGCCAGCGCGAACCAGCCGGCGAGCGCGTCCCCGGCGCGCTTCGCCTCGCGCTCGCCCGCTGCCGCGCGGCGCCAGAAGCTCCCGGTCGGCTCGGGGGGCGGGGAGGCCGCCACGACGCCGCGCGAAAGCGACGCTGCCAGGAGGGTGACCGCCAGCGGCAGGGCCCAGGCCGGCGCCCGCGGCGCAAAACGAGGCCGGGCCATGGTTTTTCAGTATAGCGCCCCTTTTTCTGGACTTGCGGTAGTCTGCCGCTCGTGCCGCCCGGCGAACATTCGGGCCCCTCGGCCTCGGGAGCGATCGCGCTCGATCCGGACGAGAGCGGTGCATTCGCCGTCGCGCCGCTCGTGCCGGCGATCGACCGGGCGCTCCATGACAAATTTGAAGCGGGGCTCGATGGGCAGAGCCGCCTCCGGCGCGACGCCGAGGAGATCGCGCTCATCGCCCGCTGTGTGGCGGGCGACGTCGAGGCGTTCCGGCCGCTCGTCCAGCGCTACCAGCGCCTGGCGTTCTCGGTGGCGTTCCGCATGCTGGGGACCCGCGCCGACGCGGAGGACATCGTTCAACAGGCGTTCGTCGACGCCTTCAACGCCCTCGATCGCTTCCGCGGTGAGGGGCGCGCGCACGCTTTTTCGACCTGGCTCCTGCGCATCGCCGTCAACCGCTCGAAGGACGTGCTCAAGTCCAAGCGGCGGACCGAGGAGCCGCTCGAGCGCGACGTGCACGGCGGCGAGGCGGCGTTTGCCTACGACCCACCGACGCCGGAGGCGAACGCGGCGCACGGCGAGCGGCGCGCCCACCTGGGCGCCGCGCTGCTCAAGCTGCCGACCAAGTACCGCGAGGTCCTGATCCTGCGCGACGCCGAGGATCTCTCCTACGAGGAGATCCGCGGCGTCCTGCGGCTGCCGATCACCACGCTCAAGATCCGGGTGGTGCGCGGGCGTGCCATGCTGCGCGATCTGGTCGAGCGCACGGGGGTGACGTCGTGAACGGCGTCGACCAGCCGCGGGCGGCCGGCGGGCGGATCCCCGAGCTGCGCCGCCTGCGCGACGAGGCCACGCCCCCGCCCGATCTGGTCGCCCGGGTCATGACCCGCGTCTCCGAGCCGCGGCTGCCGTCGATCTGGCAGTGGCTGCGCCGGCCGATCCTGGTCGAGCTGCGGCTGTCGCCCCTGATCCTGATCGGGCTGGCGCTGGCGCTGGGCGCCGCGTTCATCTACGTCGGCGCCACCATCAAGTAGCCGCGCGGCAGCCGCTGCGCCGCGCTCAGGCGCGGACGTCGACGCAGAGGACGAACGTGCGGCCGCTGGCGGCGTCACGGAAGCAGGTGCTGATCGTGCGGCAGAGCTGCCCGCCGGCCAGCGAGACGTACGGGTCGGTGGTGTACTTGGGGAGCTCGACGTCCATGAGGACGTAGAAGTACTCCTTGAGCGAGTGGTCGGTCCCGCGTGGCGCCGGCCGGAACATCGTTCCACCGGCGCGGGCCGTCAGCCCGGGGCCGCAGATGGTCTCGGTCAGCTGCACGCCCGCGTCATCGAGGACGTAGAGGCAGTCGATCTTGACGTCCCCCCCGATCTGCCGCGCCAGGATGCCGTCGAACGCCGCCGGGGCCGCGCCCGCGAGCTCGCTCAAGATCCGGTTCAAGATCTCGCCCACGCGCCGGTACTCCAGCTTGCGCGCGTTGATCTGGCCGATCATGTGGCGCTTGAAGGCGCGCGCCAGAGGTTCGACGCAGCCAGCCGCGCGCTCGAAGCTGCTGTCGTCGTCGAAGGCGGCGGCGGCGCTGGGACGGCCGAGCAAGAAACCCTGCAAGAGATCGGCCCCGAGCTCGAGCACGGTCACCGCCTCCGCCTCGGTCTCGATCCCTTCGGCGACCACCAGCGCGCCGATCCGTCGCGCCAGGCCGACCAGGCTCTTGAACGTCTCCTGCTTGTAGAAGTCGCCGTCGACGCCGGTGATGAGGCTGCGGTCGATCTTGATGACGTCCGGCCGAAACAGCGGGATCCGATCGAGGTTGGAGTGGCCGGCGCCCACGTCGTCGAGGACGACCAGAAAGCCGCGCCCGCGCAGCGCCGAGGCCACCTCGCCGAAGCGGCCCACGTCGTCCAGGCGCGACTCGAGGAACTCCACCCCGACGCTCCGTGGATCGAGACCACGGTCGCGGATGAGCGCCTCCAGCTCGGCCGACAGCGCCGGCGGGTTGGTCATGCTCGCCAGATCGAGGTTCAGGAAGAGCAGCAGCTCGTCGGGGCGACCGCGCAGGCGCTGGAAGTTTCGCACCGCGCTCTGGCGGCAGAGATCTTCGATCGCGCCCGCGATCCCCTCGGCCGCCGCCAGCTTGAACAGCGTGACGGGCGGGATCAGGTCGCCGCGCGGCCCGACGCCGCGCGAGAGCGCCTCGAGACCGACCACGCGCTGGCGGCGGACGGAGAAGATCGGCTGGAAGTGCGTGGTGACCCGGCGCGCATCGAGCGCCGAATGGAGCGGCGCGCGGCGTTGTTGATCAGTCTCGAGCAACATCGAAGACCCCATGTAGTTGTTTGTGGTGGGGTCATCGGCACGCTTCTCGTGCACCTGAGTCGTCGACTGACGAATTGACCGACCTGAAACAAATCTCCGACGGTGTGCGCCAACGGCGCGCGTCTAAAAGCCTCAGAGATCGAGGTCGGCCTGGGCCGCGCGCTCCATGATGAACTTGAAGCGGGCCTCGACGTCCTTCCCCATCAGCTCCGTCAGAACTCTGTCGGTCTCGGCAGCGTCGTCGATCTTCACCCGCAGGAGCCGCCGGGTGGACGGATCGAGCGTGGTGCGCCGCAGCTCCTCGGGCTGCATCTCGCCGAGACCCTTGAACCGCATGATGTCGGGGCGCGCGTTCTTGGGGAGCTGCCCCACGATGCGCTCCCGGTCGGCCTCGTCCAGCGCCCAGAACGTCTCCTTGCCGTGGTCGACGCGGAAGAGCGGCGGCTGCGCCAGGTAGACGAACCCCTCGCTGATGAGCGGCTGCAGGTGGCGGTAGAAGAAGGTGAGGAGCAGCGTCGCGATGTGGTGGCCGTCGGAGTCGGCGTCCATCAAGAGGATGATCTTGTGGTAGCGGAGGCGCTCGATCTTGAAGTCGGCCCCCACACCGCAGCCGAGCGCCGAGACGAGGTCCTGCAATTCCTTGTTCGAGAGCACCTTCTGCAAGGAGGCCTGCTCGGCGTTGAGCACCTTCCCGCGCAGCGGCAAGATGGCCTGCGTCTTGCGCTCGCGGCCCTGCTTCGCAGAGCCACCGGCCGAGTCCCCCTCCACGATGAACAGCTCGCTCTTGCCCGGATCGGTCGACGCGCAGTCGGCCAGCTTGCCGGGGAGGTTCAGCCGGTGGGAGACCGCCGTCTTGCGCGAGACCGCCTGGGCGGCCGCGCGCGAGGCCTCGCGCGCCTTGGCGGCCAGCGCGATCCGCTCGACGATCTGCGCGCCGGCCGTCTTGTTGCCGAGCAGGAACGTCTCCAGCGCGGGACGCACCGCGCCGTCCACCTGCGCCTGCGCCTCCGGGCTGCCGAGCCTCTCCTTGGTCTGCCCCTGGAACTGGGGGTCCTGCATGTAGATCGAGAGGACGCCGACGACTCCCTCCCGGACGTCCTCGGCGGTCAGCGTGACCCCCTTGGGGGCCAGGTTCGAGGTCTCGATGAAGGCGCGCACCGCCTTGACGATGGCGGCGCGAAAGCCCTGCTCGTGCGTCCCCCCCTGCGTGGTCGGGATGCCGTTGACGTAGGAGCGGATGGTCTCCTCGTGCGACTCCGTCCATTGCAGCGCCGCCTCGATCCGGAACCCGCCTTCTCCGGGACGCTCGAAGTAAAAGGCCTGCGGCGCGGTGGGCGCCTTGCCGCGATCGGCGACCAGCTTGGCCAGGAAGTCGGCGATGCCGCCGGCGTGCTCGAACGTCTCCCTCGTCTTTTGGGCCTCGTCCTTGAAGACGATCTGCAGCCCCTTGTGCAGAAAGGCCTTGGCGTCGAGCCGGAAGCGGATCGTCTCGGCGGAGAAGGCTTGCTTGCCGAAGATCTCCGGATCGGGCTTGAAGGTGATCGAGGTGCCGGTGCCGCGCGCCGCGCCGACCTTGCGCAGCTTGCTCACCGCCTTGCCCCGCGCGTAGGTCTGCTCCCAGAGCGCGCCGTCGCGCCGGACCTGCGCGGTCATCTCTTCGGAGAGGGCGTTCACCACCGACGAGCCGACGCCGTGCAGGCCGCCCGAGAACTGGTACTGGCCCGAGGAGAACTTGCCGCCGGCGTGCAGCGTGGTCAGCACCAGCTCCAGCGCCGACTTCTTGAACTGCTTCTTGATGTCGACCGGGATGCCGCGCCCGTTGTCGTCGACGGTCATCGATTTGCCATCGGCGTGGAGCGTCACCTCGATCTTCGTCCCGTAGCCGTTGATCACCTCGTCGACGGAGTTGTCGACGATCTCCCACAGCAGGTGGTGGTACCCCTTGCTGTCGGTGCCGCCGATGTACATGCCGGGCCGCTTGCGGACCGGCTCCAGCCCTTCGAGCACGGTGATGTCGTCGGAGGTGTAGCTCATCGAGCTCACGTCAGTTCAGGAGCGCCGGCGGTGGCGCGGGCAGCGGGGTGGTGACGCGGACGATCTTGGTCTTGCGCTTGAGCGCGTGGCCCTTGCCGCCGCGCCCGGTGACGCTGAAGCGCCCCGGGCCGACCGGCAGCTCCTTGCCGTCGTCGGTCTCGGCGACGATGACGTCCTTGTCCTTGGGGCCGCCCACGCCGAAGCCGACCACCGCCGCGTCGCCCGCCTTGATCACGATGACGCCACGGCCCGGGTTGGCGAGCACCGGCACCTCGGCGGCCTTGCAGAGCAGCGCGCGCGCGTCGCTGGTGACCAGGCAGAGGATGTCCTTGTCGGCGGCCGGCGCCGCGCCGACAATCTCGTCGCCGTCGGCGGGCTTGGCGAAGCGGCGCCCGGCCCGCGTCGAGAGCTCGCGGTGGGGGGCGAGGTCGAAGCGCAGGCCGAAGCCGTTCTTGCTGACCGCCGCCGCCAGCGTCCCCTTGGGCGCGTCCTTCTCGCTGACGCTCATGGCGCCCACCACCCGCTCGCCGTCGCGGAAATTGAAGAGCTTCTGCACCGGCTCGCCATACCCGGTCGAGGCCGGCACGTCGTTGATGCGGATGACGTAGGCGTAGCCCTGGCTCGAGAAGATGACCATCGGCTCCTTGGTCGAGCCGCGAATGACCGCCAGGATGGCGTCCCCTTCGCGCAGCCGCGTGGCCGACAGGTCCTTCACCTCGCGGACGCGCTTGAGCCAGCCGTCGCGCGAGAGGATGACCGTCACCTCCTCGTCGACGATGAAGTCCTCGGCGACGAACTCGGTCTCTTCGCCGCCGGCGCCGCCGATCTTGGTGCGCCGCTTGTCCGGAAACCGCGTCGCCACCTCGGCGATCTCGTTTCGCACGACGCGCAGGAGCTTCCGCTTGTCCGCCAGAATCGCCCGGATCTCCTTGGCCGCCGCGCGCTTCTCCTTCAGCTCGTTGACGATGGCGTCGATCTCCAGGCGCGCCAGCTTGTAGAGCTTCAGCTCGAGAATCGCCTCGGTCTGCGCCTCCGACAGCTCGAAGCGCTTGGCCAGCTTGATCGCCGCGTCGGCCTTGCCGTCCGACTTGCGAATGATCCGGATCGCCTCGTCGAGCGCGTCGAAGATGATCGCGAACCCCTCGAGGATGTGGATCCGGCGCTCCAGCTCGGCGAGCTCGAACTCGAATCGCCGCCGGACCGTCTCCTCGCGGAAGGTGAGGAACTCGCCCAGCATCGCCGCCAGGTTGACCCGCAGGGGGGCGGCGACCTCCTTGTTGTCCGTGGGGAAGAGGCAGGTGAGGTTGACGTGGAACCCGGTCTCGAGCGGCGTGTGCTTGTAGAGATAGGCCATCACCAGGTTCGGATCGGCCCCCTGCTTCAGCTCCAGCACGATGCGGACGTCGTCGGTCGATTCGTCGCGCACGTCGACCAGCATCGGCAGCTTCTTGTTGATGATCACCTCGGCGATCTGCTCGACCACGCTCGCCTTGGTGAGCGCGTAGGGGATCGAGGTGATGACGATGTGGTCGCCGCTTTTGCCGCCCGACTCGGCCTTCCATTCGCCGCGCACCCGGACGCCCCCCTGCCCCGTCTCGTAGATGTCGCGCAGCTCTTTCTTGCTGTTGATGATCTGGCCGCCGGTCGTGAAGTCGGGCCCCTTGATGTACTTGAGGAGATCCTTCGTCTCGAGCTTGCGGTCGTCGATCATCGCCACCGCCGCCGCGCAGACCTCGCCGAGATTGTGGGGCGGGATGTTGGTGGCCATCCCGACGGCGATGCCGGTGCAGCCGTTGATCAGGAGCTGCGGCACCTTGGCCGGCAGCACGATCGGCTCCTCGGTCGTCCCGTCGTAGTTGGGACGAAAGTCGACCGTCCCTTGCTTGATCTCGCCCAGCAGATCCATGGCCAGCGGCGCCAGGCGCGCCTCGGTGTAGCGGTAAGCGGCCGGCGCGTCCCCGTCCAATGACCCGAAGTTGCCGTGCCCCTCGACCAGCGGCACGCTCATCGAGAAGTCCTGCGCCATGCGCACCATGGCGTCGTAGCAAGAGGTGTCGCCGTGCGGGTGGAACTTGCCCAACACCTCGCCGACGATCTGCGCGCACTTGCGGAACTTGGCGTCGGGGTAGAGGTGCAGGTTGGCGTACATCGCGTAGAGGATCCGCCTCTGCACGGGCTTGAGGCCGTCGCGCACGTCGGGGAGCGCCCGCGAGGTGATGACGCTGACCGCGTAGTTGAGGTAGCGCCGCTGCGCCTCGAGCACCAGCGACGCGTCGGCGGGCGGGGGCGGATCCCCGCCTCCGGTGCCGTCGGCGCCGCCGCGTTTGCGGCCGCGTCCACCGCCGTCGGCAGCGCCCGAGGTCTTGGACTTGGCGCCGCCCGCGAGAAGATCCAACTGTCGGTCGGCCATCGCGCTAAGGTGCCATGGACCCTAAAGGACCGGGATCCGAATTGCAAGAAAGCCGCGGCGCCGCACCGCTTCTTCTCATCTCCGCGCTCGCGCTGGCCGCCGCCACGCTCATCCGGCCCCGGGCCTCGCCTCGGCCATGCGCGGCGGCGACGCCGGCCCGCGGTGATCCCGGGCGATCCGGAGGCGAGACTCCTCCTCGCCAAGGTCGAGCGGCGCCACCGGCCGTCGATGCCGCCGCGCCGCAAGCTCCCCGACTGGGCCGTCACCCGCCTGCGGGCCTGGATCGCCGCCGGCGCGACACCTTAGCTCGAGACTACTGGCAGGTGGCCAGGTCGACGGTCACGGTCGTGCCCGTTACCGCGACGATCCCGACGTTGGCGCCGTTCGCGCACGAGCTGGAGCGGACGATCGCGCTCTGCGCCGAGCTGCAGTCGATCGACCCGGTCGACCCGGCGAAGGTGTTCCCTTCGGCCGAGAGCGAGAGCGCGCCCTCGCTGGTGGAGGTGTTGACGCAGAGACCGGCCAGGTTGGGGTTGGATCCCGCCACCGCCTGGAGCTGGTTCAGCCCCGGGTCGCCCGCGACGCCGAGATCGATCGACGCCAGGTCGTTGGACGTCGACGACGTCACGAGGAGGCCGTTCAGCTTGTTGTTCAGCAGCACGCTGGAACGCAGCTTGACGGTGTCGCCGCCGACCAGTTGGACGCCCTGCTTGGTGTTGCCCCACGCCACCAGGCCGCGCACCGTCGACAGCGGCGCCCCGGCGGTATCGAAGATCTCGAGCCCGTCGAAGGCGTTGCCGGAGACGACCACTGTCCCCTGACCGTTGGCCGGCAGCACCGGCATGCCGATAACGTTGAGGGCGGCCGTCCCGGTCACATAGATGCCGTGCTCGCTGTTGTTGGTGAAGCTGGTGGGCGCCTGGCCGGCGCTGACGACGATGTTCACGGTGCCGGCCGCGACGTTGAGACCGTCGTGGTGCTTGCTGGCGCTCCCCGCGTTGGTGACGGTCACGCCCTGGCCGATGTTGAGCGTCCCGCTCACCATGGCGATCCCATTGCCGCCGCTGTTCTGCACCGTCACGTAGGAGATGGCGGCCGTCTTGCCGAGGCCCGGCGACACGCCGATGCCGACCCCCGAGGCGTTCGCGCCGCCGTCGAGGGTGATGGGCGCCGAGGCGTCGGGGGCGATCACCGCCTGGTCGCCGACCAGCCGGAAGCCGCCGAACGAGGTCTCGGCGCCGGGGGGCATGTTGACCAGGATCGGTCCGGTCTTGGTCGAGATGGCGACGTTGGCTGGAACGAGGATCGGCAGCGTCTCGCTGACGTCGAGCGCCACGATCTGGCCCGCCTGGCCGACGATCACGATCGTGGTCCCGGTGGCGCCGGCGGCGCTGGCCACCGCCAGCGCGTGGGTGACGGTCTTGAAGCTGCAGCTCGGCGTGGCCACGCCGGCGGCGATGCCGCTGCCGGTGGCGGTCGCGTCGTCGCCGTTCATGGGGTCGACGAAGAAGGTGTTGCCTGTGGCCGCTGCGCAGCCGGTGCAGCTGTTGTTCACGCAGCGGTAGGTCGAGCCGAAAACCGGGTTGCCGGCGCAGTCGGCGTCGACGCAGCAGTTGCCGGCCGTGCAGACGTCGTTGCAGCAGAAGTCTCGGCTGTTGGCGGCGCAGGGGCCGCTGGCGCTGCAGGCCGCCGTCACGCAGGTGCCGGTGCTGGTCTGCCCGGTCGTCGTCTCGCAGATCGTCGACGACCCGTAGACCGTGTCGGCCTGGCACTGCGCATCGCCCGAGCAGGGGCCGCACGCATTGGCGGTGACGGCGCCGCAGATGAGGCCCGCGTTCGCCGCCTGGCAGTCCGAGCTGGTGCCGTGACAGTCGCCGAGCTGGCAGATCCCCTGGTAGCAGATGTTGCTGGAGCCATACGCGGCGTCGGCCACGCACTGCGCGTCCGTCGTACACGGGCCGCAGGTGTCGGGCTGCGAGATGCCGCACAGCTGGCCGGTGGGGCAATCGACCGACTGGCCGTGGCAGTCGCCCGAGAGGCAGGCCCCGGAGAGGCAGATCGTGGTGACGCCGTAGGCGTCGTCGGCCTGGCAGGCGGCGTCGCTGCCGCACGCCTTGCAGAAGTGCGTCGGCTGGTCGCACAGCTCGCCGCTCCCCGTGCAGTCGCCGGAGGTGTGGCAGTTGCCGCTCACGCAGGCGTTGCTCACGCAGACGTGCTGCGGGCCGTAGGCGCCCACGCAGGCGTTGTCGTTGGCGCATGGCGCGCAGGTATGGGTGTTGGCGTCGCAGATCTCGCCGCCGCTGCAGTCGGTGATGACGCGGCAGTTGCCGCCGACGCAGGCGCCGTTGATGCAGAGGTGGTTGTTGCCGTAAGCGGTCACGCAGTCGGGGTCGGCGCTGCAGGTGCCGCAGGTGAAGGCCGCCGCGTTGCAGATCCCGCCGTTCGGGCAGTCCTGCGAGGTGCGGCACTGACCGACGACGCAAGTTCCGTTGTTGCAGAGGTGCCCCGCGCCGTAAGCGGCCGTGCACGACGCGTCGGTCGTGCAGCTGCTGCACATGTGCGTGCTGACGTCGCAGACGAGGCCGGGCGCACAGTCGCCCGACACGCGGCAGTCGCCCGACACGCAGCTGCCGTTGAGGCAGAGGTGGGGGCCCGGGTAGTTGGCCATGCAGGTCGCGTCGTCGGGACAGGGGACGCAGGTGAGCATCGTCGTGTCACAGATGCGCCCGCCGACGCAGTCGCTGGTCTGGCGGCAGTCGCCGCTGACGCACTTCCCGCCGACGCAGAGGTGATTCGCGCCGAAACCCGACTGGCACTCGCCGTCGCTCGCGCAGTCGACGCAGTTGAAGCTCGCGTCGCACACCTGGCCGTTCTGGCAGTCGGTGGCCAGGCGGCACTGACCGGCCACGCAGCCGCCCGACACGCACAGGTGATCGGCGCCGTAGGTCGACATGCAAGCGCTGTCGGTCGTGCACTTCGTGCAGAAGTTTCCGACGCAGAGCTGCCCGTTGCTGCAGTCCATGAACGAGTGGCAGTCACCGGAGATGCAGGCGCCGTTCAGGCAAACGTGCTGCGGCCCGTAACCGGACCGGCACGCATTGTCGCTCGGGCAAGGGACGCAGGTGTGGCTGACCCCGTCGCACACCTGCCCGTTCGTGCAGTCGAGCGCCGTCTGGCAACCGCCCGCGCCAGCCGCGCCACCGGCACCCGCCGCGCCGCCCGCACCCGCCGCGCCGCCGGCCCCCGCCGCGCCGCCGCTACCGCTGCCAGCCACGCCCCCGGTGCCGCTTCCCGCCGCGCCGCCGCTACCGCTGCCAGCCGCGCCCCCGGTGCCGCTAACCTGTCCGCCCGTGCCGCTGCCAGCCGCGCCGCCGCTACCGCTGCCAGCCTGTCCGCCCGTGCCGCCGCCCGAGCCGCCTACGCCTCCGGCCGATCCGCCGGTACCGGCACCGCCGACGCCTCCCGTCGTCCCGCCTCCCCCACCACCGCTGCCTCCGCTGCCTTCGCCCGCCTGGCCGCCGAGGCTGCCGTCCACGGCTCCGCCCCCGTCGGTTCCCATCCCGGCCGCGCCCCCGCCGCCGTCCTGACCGGCGGCGCCGCCGCCGGTGGCGCCGGTGCTGCCGCCGGTTCCGCCAGCGTCGCCGTTGGCGGGGAGGTTGTCGCCGCAAGCCGCGGCACCGGCGGCCACGACGAAGACGGCGAGAAGAGACTTGGCGCCCCCCCAGGTCGGGCGAACAGTCGCGCGGATTCGCATCGCGCCCAACACTCGACAGGTTTCTGTCGGAACTTGACCTCAGGCGTCAGCAACGGGGAAAAGGGGCGGCTCGGGCCGCGCCGGATGCCGCGGCTAGGACTCGAGCTTCTTGCGCTTCTTGAAGCCGCGGGGCGGGCGCTTCTCGGCCGCGTTCGAATTCGGCGGCGACCAGTCGGTCCAGCGGAAGCTGGGCGGCGAGCGGACGTCGATGTGGACGAACTGGCTGCGCGGGTAGATGCCGATCCCCATCCCCCCGCGATCGAGCGTCTCTGCGAACGCCTCGATCTTCTTGGGGCTCACCCCGGCGATGCGGATGTCGCTGGCGCGCCCTTTGAAGTGGTTGCTGGTCTGCTTGCGCTGGTTGCGGTAGCCCGAGACGATCTCCAGCGGCTTGCCGAAGTGGTCGTAGATCTGGGACAGCGTCGTCAGCAGCTGGGGGTCCATGTCGGTCTCGGTATCGGTCCGCCGGCAGCGCAAGATGTGGTTCAGTTGCTCGAGCGCGTCGAGGTTGTAGGACCCGTCCGGGTTGTAGATGTTGACCTTGACCTGGCCCTCTTCCGGATCGTTGAGGCTCTCCATGACCAGGTTGCCCGAGGGGCGCGGCAGCGGGTCGACGCGCAGCTTGTCCTCGGGCACGACGTGACCGATGAACCTGTACCCGTGGTGCCCCTTCTTGTGGCGGTGGCGGGCCGGCTTGGCCGCCGCCGCCCCGTCCCCGGAATCGCCGGCGGCAGCGGGGGCCGCCGCGGCGGGCGCAGCCTCCGCCGCTTCATCGTCCCCCTCGGCATGAACCGAAGGTGCAAATCCGATGAGCAGCGCGAAGGCCGCCCCCAGGGCCGTCCGACGAAGCATGGACTCTTAGGGTGGTCCAGGTTTCGCAACCTGGTCAACGAAAAAAACCTTGACGGTAGGCTCGACACCTACCTGGGACCCCAACCTCCTACCCGCGCTGCGGCGCCGGAACGTGACTCGGGAGGTGCAACAGATCGACGGCCAGACGCTCCGCCACGCTGAAGATCCGCTCGTCCCGATAGAACTCGCCGTAGACGATGCGGCGGATCCCCGCGTTGGCGATCTGCTTGAAGCAGTTCCAGCACGGGCTGGCGGTCACGTAGATTGTCGCGCCGTCGATCATGACGCCGTTCTTGGCGGCCTGGATGATGGCGTTCGCCTCGGCGTGGATGGTGGCGACGCAGTGGTCGTTCTCCATCATGTGCCCCGCGTCGGTGCAGTGGGGCATGCCGCGGATCGATCCGTTGTAGCCGGTCGAGAGGATTGTCCGGTCGCGCACGATCACGGCGCCCACGAACTTGCGCGGGCAGGTCGATCGCGACGCCACCACCTGCGCGATGTTCATGAAGTACTGATCCCACGGCACCCGCTCGTCCATGGACGTCTTTTTAACACGGGACCCTCGGAGGGTCCCGCGCCCCCCACGATGGGCTCGCGCGAGCAAAGCTCGCGCTCCCTCCCGCGCTCCACGCGGGACTTAGACGCTTCCTTTGGTAGTATCCGCCGGCTCGTGGACTTCAAGGCGACCCTCAACCTCCCCAAGACCGACTTTCCGATGCGCGCGGATCTGGCGCGGCGCGAGCCCGAGTGGCTGGCCCGCTGGGCGCGCGACAAGCAGTACGAACGGATTCTGGAGGCGCGCGAGAAGGCGGGAGCGCCGCCGTTCGTGCTGCACGACGGTCCGCCCTACGCGACCGGCGCCATCCACTACGGGACCGTGCTCAACAAGGTGCTCAAGGACATCGTCGTCCGCTCGCAGCTCCTGATGGGCAAGCGGGCGCCCTTCCGGCCGGGCTGGGACTGCCACGGGCTGCCGATCGAGCAGCAGGTCGAAAAAGAGCTGGGGCCGAAGGCGCGCGACCTCGGCGCGGTCGAGTTCCGCGCCCACTGCGAGCGGCACGCGCTGAAGTTCGTCGACGTCATGCGCACCGAGTTCAAGCGGCTCGGCTGCCTCGGCGACTGGGACCACCCCTACCTGACGCTGTCGAAGGACTACGAAGCGGCGATCGCCCGCCAGCTGGCCGGGTTCGCGCGCGCCGGGCTCGTCTATCGCGACAAGAAGCCGGTGCACTGGTGCCTCACCCACCGCACGGCGCTCGCCGAGGCGGAGGTCGAGTACGAGGATCATGCCTCGCCGTCGATCTACGTCCGCTTCCCGGTGGTGGGCGATCTCGGCAAGGCCGACCCCCGGCTCAAGGAGAAGAAGGCGGCCTTCGTCATCTGGACGACGACGCCCTGGACGCTGCCGGCCAACCTGGCGGTGGTCGCCAATCCCGAGCTGGAGTACGTCGCGATTCCTCGCCACGGCGAGTACCTGCTCGTCGCTGCGGGCCGGGCGGAGGCGTTCCTGGCGGAGACGGGGATCGAGGCACCGAAGGAGTCGTGGATCGCGCTGCCGCGCGCGGGGCTCGAGGCGCTCGAAGGGACGCGCTACCAGCCCCCGTTCCCGCGGCCCGACGGCGACGGCGACAAGGACTACCGGCTGTGGTTCGCGCGCCACGCGACGCTGGAGGCCGGTACGGGCCTCGTGCACACGGCCCCCGGACATGGCGCCGACGACTACGTGGTCGGTCGCGACCACGGCTTGCAGATCTTCGCGCCAGTCGACGAGGACGGCCGCTTCACCGCCGAGGTGACGCTGGGCAAGCTCGACCGCGCGCGCGTGTTCGACGCCAACCCCGAGATCGTCGAGGGGCTGGCGGCGCGCGGGCTGCTGCTCAACAAGCCGGGCGAGACGATCCGCCACCAGTACCCCTGCTGCTGGCGTTGCAAGAACCCGATCATCTTCCGCGCCACGCTGCAGTGGTTTGCCCGGCTCGGCGCGGCCGAGGACGAGACGTCGCTGCGCCACCGAGCGCTGGCCGAGATCGGGCGCACCCACTGGATCCCCGCCTGGGGCGAGAACCGCATCCGCGGCATGATCGAGGCGCGCCCCGACTGGTGTCTGTCCCGCCAGCGCGTCTGGGGGGTGCCGATCCCCGCCTTTCGCTGCACCGCCTGCCGGAATGATCTGCTCGAGGCGCCGGTTATCGAGCACGTGGCCGAGATCTTCGCGCGCGAGGGATCCGACGCCTGGTTCGCGCGGCCGGCCCAGGAGCTCCTGCCCTCACCGGCGCCGAAGTGCGCCTGCGGGCAGCGTGACGCGGAGTGGGAGAAGCAGCACGACATCGTCGACGTCTGGTTCGAGTCCGGCGTGTCGTGGGCCGCCGTCGCCGACGGCCAGCTGGTCCCCAAAGGCAAGAAGGTCGACCTCTGCCTCGAGGGGGCGGACCAGCACCGCGGCTGGTTCCACTCCTCGCTGCTCGTCTCGACGGCCACGCGCGGCCAGGCGCCCTACGAGGCGGTGCTGACGCACAGCTGGGTGCTCGACGAGCACGGCAAGTTCTACTCGAAGTCGGAGATCGCCAAGGCGCGCGCCGCCGGCGTCAAGGTCGACTACGTCGAGCCGGCGGTCCGCATGGAGAAGAACGGCGCCGAGCTCTTGCGCCTCTGGACGGCGGCCGGCGACTACCAGAGCGACGTCGTCTTCTCCGAGGCGATCCTCAACCAGCTCTCCGAGTCGTACCGCAAGATCCGCAACACCTGCCGCTACCTGCTCTCGAACTTGTACGACTTCGTGCCGGCGCGCGACCGCCTCGACGACGACCAGCTGCGCGAGCTGGACCTGCTGGCGCTGGGCCTCCTGCGCGAGCGCGACCATCAGATCTTCGAGGCCTACAAGCGCTACGCCTTCCACGAGGTGGTGCGCCTCATCAACGACTACGCGATCACCGTCTCCGCGGAGTACGCCGATCCGGTCAAGGACGCGCTCTACTGCGAGGCGGCCGGGGCGCCGGCGCGCCGGAGCGTGCAGACCGCCTTCTACGAGATGATCCGGACGCTCGGCACCTGGATAGCGCCCATCCTCTGCTTCACCGCGCAGGACGTGGCCGACGAGCTCGGGCGCGTGACCGGCGAGCCGTTCGACGTGCACGGCGGCGTCCACGAAGAAATTTATCCGCCCGGGAAAGCGCCCGCCAACCCCAACAAGCGCTGGGTCGAGGAGATCCGCCCGCGCCGGGAGGCGATCCTGCGGCCGCTGGAGAAGTTCCGGGCCGAGGGGCACAAGTCGCTCGACGCGCGGGCGCGGGTCACGCCGACCGCCGCCGAGCGCCCGCACTGGCAATGGAACCTCGACCACCTGACCGAGCTCTGCGTGGTCTCGCGCATCGAGCTCGACCCGGCCGACGCGCCGGCCGGGGCGGCGACCAGCATCGTCATCGACGAGGCGCCGGGATCGACCTGCCCGCGCTGCTGGCGGCGCACCGGCGATCCGCCGACGCCCGGCGCCCCCGATCCGCACCTCTGCCGGCGCTGCGCCGGCGTCCTCGCCGCCGCCAGGAGCGCCTCATGACCCCGACGCGCCGCAAGTACCTGCTGTTCACCGTGTTCATGGCGCTGAGCCTGGCGCTCGACCAGTGGACGAAGATCCTGGCCCGGCAGGTCCTCCGCCCGCGCGGACCGTTCAACCCGAAGGTGATCATCCCCGGCTTCTTCGATCTGCGCTACGCGGAGAACCCGGGCGTCGCCTTCAGCATGCTGCAGGATCTGCCGGGGGGCCGGCTGCTGCTGACCTTGCTGGCGGTGGCGGCGTTCGTGCTGGTCATCGCCTACCTGCGCAAGACCCCGCTCGACAACGGGCGCCTGCACGTGGCGCTGGGGCTGGTGGGCGGCGGCGCGATCGGGAACCTCATCGATCGCGCCCTGTACGGCAAGGTCACCGACTTCATCGTCTGGAAGAAGGGGATCCACGAGTGGCCCGCCTTCAACATCGCGGACGCGGCGCTCTGCGTGGGCGTGGGGCTCATGCTCCTCGACATGATCATCGCCTGGCGAAACGAGCGCGCGACGGCGTGACGCGGCCGCGTCGGGAGTCGTCTTGCACCCGGTCCTCATCACCCTCCCCTTCGGCCGGCGCGAGATCGCGCTACACAGCTACGGGATCCTGATCGCGGTCGGGCTGGCGGTGGGCATCTGGATGGCCCACCGCGAGGCCGTCCGCCGGGGGCTCGACGGGGGCCGGGTCCTCGATCTGGCGTTCTGGCTGGTCGTCGCCGGTCTCTGCGGCTCGCGCCTGACCTACGGGATGGTCAACGCGCGCAGCTTTTTCCACGCCTGCGTCGACGGCAATGGTCCCTGGTGGCGCGACTGCACCAGCCTATTGAAGGTCTGGGAGGGGGGGCTGGTCTTCTACGGCGGCGTCGCGGCCGCCGCGCTGGCGGCCCTGGCCTTCGCGCGGCGGCAGGGCTGGTCGTTCGGCGAGGTGGGCGATCTCTTCGCCCCCGCGCTGGCGATCGGCCATGCCTTCGGGCGGCTCGGCTGCTTCACCGCCGGCTGCTGCTTCGGCAAGGAGACCGCCGCGCGCATCGGCGTCGCGTTCCCGCGCGGCAGCGTCGCCTTCGAGGTCCTGCAGCGCGCGGGCGCGGTGCCCGTCGGCGCCGGCGAGACGCCGCCGCTCCACCCCACGCAGCTCTACGAGGCGGCCGGCGAGGCGGCGATCTTCGCGCTGCTGCTGGTGCTGCGCCCGCGGCTGCGCCGGCAGCCGGGCGCCCTCCTGCTCTGCTACCTCGGCCTCTACGCCCTCCTCCGCTTCGTGGTGGAGATCTTCCGCGGCGACGTCCTGCGCGGCTTCCCGCTCGAGATCGCCACCCCGCGCCTGGCCGGCTGGCTCGGTCTGCCGCCGGCCGAGCCGATCTTCTTCTCGGCCGGGCAGCTCGGCAGCCTGCTCACCTTCGCGGCGGTGGCGGCGGCGCTGGTCTATCGGACGCGAGCGCGGCGAACGCCCGCGCCTTGACCTCGGTCTCGGCCAGCTCGGCCTCCGGCGTCGAGTCGGCCACGATGCCGCCGCCCACGGAGATCTCCAGCACGCCGCCCCGCACGACGGCGGTCCGGATGGCGATCGCCAGATCGAGATCCCCGGCGGCGCCCAGCCAGCCGGTGGCGCCGGTATAAGGCCCGCGCGGCGACCGCTCGAGCTCGTCGATGATCTGCATGGCCCGGCGCTTGGGGGCCCCGGTGACCGAGCCGCCGGGGAAGGTGGCGGCCAGGAGCTCCGCCAACCCCACTTCGGGCCGCAGCTGGCCGCGCACGGTCGAGACCAGGTGATGCACCGTCGGCAACGAGACGAGGCGCGCCACGGAGGCCACCTCGACGCTGCCGGCGCGGCAGACGCGGCCCAGATCGTTCCGTTCGAGATCGACGATCATGACGTGCTCGGCGCGATCCTTGGCCGCGCCGGTCAGCTCGCGCGCGGCCGCGCCGTCGGCGGCCGCGTCGGCGCCGCGCGGGCGCGTCCCCTTGATGGGCCGTGTCTCGAGGGCTCCGTCGGGCGCCAGGGAGAGAAACCGTTCGGGCGAGTTTCCGAGGATGGTCGGGCCGCCGTCCGTGCCGGCGATGAACGCCGCGTGAGGCGCCGCCGCGGCCGCGCGCAGCTGCGCGGCCAGGAAGACCGCGTCCGCCCCCTCGACCGACGCCGAGAGGCGGCGGGAGAGATTGACCTGATAGGCGTCGCCCGCGTGCAGGTAGTCGACGATCCGCCGGACCCCGGCGGTGAACGTCGCCTCCGGATGGACCGGCCGGAGCGGACCCATGCGCGCAAATTCGGTCGCCACGGTCGCCGGCTCGCGCGCGAGCAGCTCGGCGAGTCGCGCCGCGGCCGCCTCGTCCCGGGCCAAGATGCGCGCCGCGCCGTCGGCCTCGCGCACCCAGACGGCGTCGTGGAGCTGAAACTGGAACAGCGGCTCCGGCGACCGCCCGTCTTCTCCCGGCGCCCGGGGCGGCAGGCCGACCAGCTGCCGGCCGAGCTCGTAGGAGAGCCACCCGACGGCCACGGGAATACCCGCCGGCGGATCCGGGCGGTCGCACCAGGCGGCGCGCGCGACGTTCCAGGCGCGCTCGAGCCCGGTCAGATCTCCCGGGCGGGCGCCACGCAGCACCTCGATCGGACGCGCGCCCACGAAATCGCGGGCGATCCGCGCTTCGTCGCGGCCGGGCGACGACAGCCAGAACGCGCCGGGCGCGGCGGCCGCGCGCCGGGCTGCCTCGGCCGGCGTCAGGGGGAGGGCGGGGACGGCGATCACGCCTGCGCGCGCGCCTCGGCCAGCGCCGCGCGCAGGAAGCTGCGCATGTACTGCCCCATCGACACCAGCGACACCACCGTCGAGACGTAGAGGACGATGAGCCCCGCCAGGTGATAGTCGATCGTCTTGCTGGTCCCCAGGATCGGGTACCGGAAATAGATGAGCAGCATCATGATCGCCACCAGCTGCAGCGCGGTCTTGATCTTGCCGCTGTCGCTGGCCGAGATGATCAGCCCCTGGGCCGAGGCGATGCTGCGCAGCCCGTTGACCGCCAGGTCGCGGGCGATGATCACCACCACCACCCAGGCCGGCACGCGCGCCAGCGCCACCATGAACACCAGCACGGCGTTCACCGTCAACTTGTCGGCCAGCGGGTCGAGGAACTTCCCCAGCGTGCTCACCTCGCCGCGCTTGCGGGCGAGGTAGCCGTCGAGCCCGTCGCCCGCCGCGCTGACGAGATAGAGCAGGCTGGCCACGAAGCTGCGCAGCGGGCTGAAGTTGTCGATGAGCCAGAGCACCAGCGGGATCAGCAGCACCCGCCCCATGGTCACCAGGTTGGGGACGTTGGTGAGCTCGCGCCGGAGGCTGGCCATCGCTGTCGCTACCCCGCCGTCGCCGTGGTTGGAACGCCCGCCGGCAACATCGCCTCGAGCAGCACCACCCCTTCGCCCTGACAGCCGAGCTGGAACGGCGCCGCGCCCGGCATCCGGTCGCCGTGCGGGACGAGGCGCCCCACCCAGCCGTAGAGCCGCGCGGCCGAGATGAGCGTCGGTCTGTCGTCGGTGACCTTGATGGCGATGGCGTCGCTCGGCAGCTGCAGCGCCACCGTCCCGCGGCCGCGGAACTGCAACATGCGCAGGCCGGTGTTGGGGACCTCGCCGGCCTCCCAGGTGAGCGATCCTTCGAACGCCAGTACCCTATCCTCGCGGACGTAGAGCACGTCGTCGGCCAGGCGCAGCGGCAGCCAGGCCCCCGCCGGCCCGGCGATCCAGACGTCGCCCCCGCCGGTGAGCCGGAAGTACGGCGCCCCGCCCTCGCACCCGAGCGGCTCGCTGGTGATGCGCCCCTGCGCGCGGCGGACGCCCGGCTCCCACTGGACCGCGCCCGCGCCGGCCAGGATGGCGTCGGCGCGGGCATGCGCCTCGTCGGCGATGGTCAGCCGAAAGGCGCCGGGGGCGATGGCCGGCGACGACGCCTGCCCGAGGCGCGCCAGCACGAACGACAGCAGCGGCACGGGCTGGACCTCGCGCGGCTGGGGCGGCTCCAGCGCTTCCGCGGCGGCCGGACGCACGACGTGGGCGGCCGCCTCGGCGCGGACCTCGACCGGCTCGTCCGGGCGGCGCGCGGCGGGGCGCCTTTCGGTGGCCGCGGCGGACGGAATCGGCGGCAAGGGGGGCGCCAGCGCCACCGGGCGGCCGCTCGCGCCGCCGAAAATCGGCGTGGGCGGACGGGCCAGCTTGGCCGCCTGATCGAGCTCGCCGGCCAGCGCGTCTTGGCCCGCGCGGCGGAAGGCCGCCGCCGCCTGCACCACCTCGCCCTTCTTGGCGTAGGCGTAGCCGAGGTAGCTCCAGGCGCGCGTGTCGCCGGGCGCGATGCGGACGGCCATCTCCAGCTCGGGGAGCGCGTCGTCGAACCGCCCCAGCTTCAGGGCCAGAAGACCCAGGTTGCGGCGGGCGCCGGCGTCGTGCGGCGAGACGCCGGCGATCTCGCGGTAGGTGGCGTGCGCCTCCTCGAGGCGCCCCAGCTTGTAGCGCACCAGCGCCAGCAGCGTGAGCGCCTTGGCGTCGCTCGGCGAGACCGACAGCGCCCGCAGGATCTCCCCCTCGGCCTCGCCGAACTTCTTGGAGGCGACCAGCTCGCCGGCGCTGGCCAGGTGGGCGACGAAGGGGGCGGCGCTCATTTTTCCGCGGTGGCTCCCGCCACCGTCCGGTACTGGTCGTACCGGCGCAGGACCATCGCCACGTAGGCGTGCGTGGTCTCGTAGGGGGGGATGCCGCCGTACTTCTCGACCGACGCCGGCCCGGCCTGGTAGCCGGCGATCACCTTCACCTTCTCGTCGGGCGAGCAGACGGTGAGCGGCGTGCCCGCCTCGCCCGCCGCCGGCGTCTTGCAGAATCGCCGGGCCAGAATCTGGAGGTAGCGCGTGCCGCCCATGATGTTCTGCCGCGGATCGAAGATGTCGGTCACGCCCATGAGGCGCGCCGTCCCCGGCAAAAGCTGCATCAGCCCCTCGGCGCCGGCGCTGGAGACGACGCGCGGGTCGAAGTCCGACTCGGTCTTGATGATCGCCCGGATGAACGCCTCGGGGATCCCGTAGAACGCCTGCCCGTCGAGGATGTCGCGATCGAACCGGGTGTAGCGCACCGGCGAGACGTCGCGGGGGGGAACGATGTCGGTCGAGCCGCGCAGCGCCGCCGCCTTGCCGGGGCCGGTCTTGAACAGGACCTTCCAGTGGCCGCCGGCCGGCTGCTTGTTGGTGAACTCCACGATCCCGTCGCCCCGCTCGCGCGACCAGAAGGTGCCCGCGTGCGCCGGCAGGCCGAGCACGGCCGCCGCCCCGAGGAGCAGAGTGAGCACACCTCGCTTCATGCGCACCAACGATCGTAACACGAGCGGGGTCGACGGTTCGAACTGCGCTAGACTTCGCCGGTGATCGAGACCGACTACCTGGTGATCGGGTCGGGGCTGGCCGGGCTGACCTTCGCCTTGCGCGCCTCGGCGCACGGCCGGGTGGTGGTGGCGACCAAGCGGGCGCCCGCCGACGCCAACACCGCCTACGCCCAGGGCGGCGTGGCGGGCGCGCTCGATCCCGAGGATGGCGTCGCGGCGCACGTCGAGGACACGCTGCGCGTCGGCGACGGCCTCTGCCACCGCGACATCGTGGAGATCTGCGCGCGCGAGGGGCCGGAGCACATCCTCTGGCTGGCCAACGAGCTGGGCGTCCCCTTCGACCGCGACGCGGCCGGCCACCTCGAGCTCGGCCGCGAGGGGGGCCACACGGCGCGCCGGATCGTCCACGTCAAGGACTCGACCGGCTGGGCCATCCAGGAAGGCCTGCTGGCGGCGGTCGCCAAGCGCGCCGACCGCATCACGGTTCTCCCCGACCACCTGGCGATCGATCTGCTGACCACCGCCAAGTACGGCGGCCCGAACGCGGTGTTCGGCGCCTACCTGCTCGACCAGCGAACGGGCGAGGTGGTCACCGTCGCCGCCCGCGCGGTCGTGCTGGCCACCGGCGGCTCGGGCAAGGTCTACCTCTACACCTCGAACCCCGACGTGGCGACGGGCGACGGCGTGGCGATGGCCTACCGGGTCGGCGCGCGCATCGCCAACATGGAGTTTTTTCAATTTCACCCCACGGTGCTCTACCACCCGGCGGCCAAGTCGTTCCTCATCAGCGAGGCCTTGCGCGGCGAGGGCGGCATCCTGCGCCTGCGCGACGGCACGGCCTTCATGCCGCGCTACCACGAGATGAAGGACCTCGCCCCGCGCGACGTCGTCTCGCGCGCCATCGACGCCGAGATGAAGCGCACGGGCGACGACCACGTCGGCCTGGACATGACGCACCTTGCGCCCGACTTCGTGGTCGAGCGCTTCCCCAACATCCACCGCCGCTGCCTGGAGCTGGGGATCGACATGCGCCAGCAACCGATCCCGGTGGTGCCGGCCGCCCACTACAGCTGCGGCGGCGTTCTGGTCGACGAGCACGGTCGCTCGTCGGTGAAGAACCTCTACGCCATCGGCGAGGTGGCGATGACCGGCCTGCACGGCGCCTGCCGCCTGGCCTCGAACTCGCTGCTCGAGGCGATGGTCTTCGGCGCCCGCGCCGCCGACGACGTCCGCGGTGTCCGCAGCGAGCGCCCCGCTCAGGTGGCCCCCTGGTACTCCGGCGACGCCGCCTCGCCCGACGACGCCGTGGTGGTGAGCCACAACTGGGACGAGATCCGCCGCCTGATGTGGAACTACGTCGGCATCGTCCGCACCGACCGCCGCCTCGAACGCGCCGCCCGCCGCATCGAGCTCATCCGCTCCGAGATCCGCGACTACTACTGGAACGTCACGATCACCGGCGACCTCGTCGAGCTGCGCAACATCGCCCTCGTCGCCGACCTGATCATCGAATCGGCGCGCCGTCGGCCGGAGAGCCGGGGGCTGCACTACACGCTCGACCACCCGGACCACGACGCGCGGCTGGCCCGCGACACGGTGATCGCCCGCGGGGACGGGCCCGTGGTCTGACCCGGCGCAGGCGCTACGAAGCCGAGGATCCCCTCGCGGACTGTCGAGCGGAGTTTGCCCGGGGTCGAGAACGGTCATGCGTCGTCCGACAACTGGGCGACGCTCGCCAAGGCATGAGCCAGACGCCGGCCGGCGAGGGGACCGAAACACCACCAGATGCGAAGACGTGCCCTCCCGCTCCAGGTAGTCCATTCCTCATGCGCCGCGGACCTCGGCCCACCCTCTTCGCATCCTCCTGCCTGCTTCTCGTGACTCTCGCCGCCTGTGGGCCGGAGGCGGCTCAGCCCGGCGGTACCGGGGGCGCACCCGCGACAGGGGGGACGTCCGGCAGTGTCGACGGCGCGGCCGACGCCGGCGGCGATCCGTTTGTCCTTTCCTGGCAGGACGACTTCGACGCGCTGGACACCTCGGCTTGGCAGTTGCAAACCTTCACTTTCGGAGGAAACGAAGCTCAGTTCACGCCGCAGAACGCCGCGGTCGCGAACGGCATCCTCACCATCAGCCTGACGCCGAATCCGAACAGCACGACGGAGCCCTACTGGGGCGTCGAGATGCGGTCGGCCAAGACGCTCACTTACGGCAAGGTCTCGGCGCGCATGCGGTTCGCTACCGGGTCGGGCGTCGTGTCCGGGCTGGTATTGTTCTACACGCCGTATCCCAACTGCAACTGGAACGAGATCGACATCGAGCACCTCGGCGACGCGAGCAATACCTCGCAGCTCAACTGCCAGGTGTATCTGGGGACGCCGACGCCCGGCTGCACCACCTCCGTGTCGCCGACCCAGGACCCTCAGCTCGTGAACCTGGGTCTGAACGCGGAGACCGACTTCCACCAGTACGACATCGAATGGACGCCGGCCGGCGTCAGCACCTTCATCGACGGTACGCTGCTCCGGACCTGGACGGCGCACGCGGACCTGCTCGACCTACCGGTGACCGTGCTCTTCACGATCTGGGCGTCGAGCGCCGCGTCGTGGGCAGGCCCCCTGACGTCGACCTCCGCGCCCACCAGCGCGGACATCGACTGGATCAAGGTCTACGACTGGACCGGCCTCGGCTCTGCCGGCGGCTGACGACTTCGCATTTTGTGGGCGTGCTGTCTCCGGCGCGCCTTGGTAGCATCACCAGGTGCCGGAGGCGCTGTACCAGCCGTTTCCCCTGCCCGGCGCCGCCCGGGCCCACGTCTGGCACCACGTTCCCGAGACCCGCCGGCCGCGGCATTTTCACAGCGAGCCGGAGCTGAACCTCATCGCCGCGGGCAGCGCCACCTTCGGCGTCGGCGACATGACCATCTTCGCGACGGCCGGCCACCTGCTTTGGTGGGCGCCCGGACAAGATCACGTTCTGCTCGATGCTTCTGCGGACTTCGATCTGTTCGTGATCGGCCTGACGCCGGAGCTGTCGGCGCGGGTTCTCGCAGACGACGGCCCGACGGCGTTCGCTGGCGCCACGCGAACCCGGCTCGATCCGGGGGCGTTCGCGCGCCTTCGTTCATTCTGCGAAAGGCCAGTCGCCGAGGACGCGAGCACGGCCGAGCAACGGGTCGGCGAGTTTTGGCGCGACGCTCACTCTCTCCGCCTCGCCGTGCCCGATAAGCACACGTTCACCAGCCGGGCGCTGCCGTCGCTGATCGAGCGGCCCGAGCTGCGGCGGAGCGAGGTCGCCTCGATGGTTCGAGGCTATCCGACCGAATTGAGCCGTCACTTTCACCAGGACGTCGGCCTGACCCTGACCGCGTACCGGACGCGCCTGCGACTATTGCGGTTCATCGATTCTGCCTGCGCCGGGGGATCGAGCTTCTTGTTCGCGGCCCTCGAGGCTGGCTTCGGCAGTTACTCGCAGTGCCACCGTGCGTTCCAGCAGACGCTCGGGTGCAGCCCTCGGCATTACTTTCGGTCCGAGGTTCGCTCGCGGATGGAGAACGCGTTTCTTCCGTTCGGCCGCGAATAGCTAAAACCGACCGAGCGGCCGATTCGGCGCTGTCCGAGCGAGCGCCACCGCCGCGCGCGCTAGAAGAAGATCCCGATGCGCAGCAGATCCAGCGTCGGCAGGGGGTATTTGATGAGGAAGCTGGCGATGGAGTGGACGGTGCTGGCGGAGGATTGGGCTTGGGCGATGACGTCCGGGGGGACGGAGGACGTCGATTGGGGGGGAACGGGCTGGCCGTTGTAGGTCGAGGTCACGACGGGGTCTTTGGGGATCGGGATCTGCACGCCGATGCCGAAGCCGAGCGAGACTCCGGATGACGACACCCACAGGACGCCGATCTCGGGGGCCAGGAAGAAGCTGGACATGTCGGCGGTGGTGGTCAGCTCGGCGTTGTCCAGCGATTGGCCGATGGAGGCGATGAAGCTCTGGTAGCCGAGGCCGCCGCCCAGGTAGAAGATGCCTTGGAAGGGGAACCAGCGGAGGATCCCGGTGACCGCCTTCATGCCCAGCTTGACGTCGGCGCCGGGGATCGACAGCTCGGGGAGCAGGCTCCCCTTGAGGCTGAGGGCGAAGGCGCTGTTTAGCTTCACGACCACCTCGCCTTCGAGGGGGCGCGGCAAGGCGATCACGCCCAGCATCAGGCCGAGGTGCATCCCGTCGGCGAAGGGGTAGGCCGGGGGCGACGGCTCGGAAGGTGGGGTCATCGATTCGGGGAACGGCGGGGCGGAGGCGGAGACCGGGGGCGGCACCGGCGCGAGGGGCGCCAGGGGTGGCGGCGGGGGGAGCGGTGAAGGCTCGGGAGGTGGTGGGGGCGAAGGCGTGGCGGGCGCAGGGAGTTGCGGCGCGGGCAGAGTCGCAGGGGCGGCTGGCGCGGGCGGCACGGCTGGCGCGGGCGGCGTGGGTCGTGGGGCGACCGCGGCAGCCGGCGG
>Ga0134128_10001617_pt1 | contig 28649 bp, 35 predicted proteins | sample KB31754_FD_96462 | JGI IMG/M metagenome (GOLD analysis project Ga0134128, IMG submission 96462) | Terrestrial soil microbial communities with excess Nitrogen fertilizer from Kellogg Biological Station, Michigan, USA - KB3-175-4 | ecosystem: Environmental > Terrestrial > Soil > Unclassified ... | reverse complement strand
TTGAAAATCCGGATTTGCAGGCCTGCAACATTAATAGCAATATGATAAAAGCAAAAATCTTAAACTTAGACATAACTGAATGATAGGAAACAATCCTATTGAATGTATTATAAAACATTATTTGCCCTGATAAAATCTGTTACCAAATAAGCAACGAGTTTTGCAGTGTAAGTATCTTCCTTACCGTTACGCAAATGCACAGCACCTTCAGGTATATGTAAGTATGCTGCATCAACTGAATTGGCACAGGTGGTTATATATTGACGGGCCTGCAAAGATGTAATACCGCATGGCGTAGCTGCACTTGATAATGTATGCTCAATGCAATCCAAGTCTAATTCAATGCCTGTAGAACGACCAGATGTATGAGTAATTGCTGCTTTTACGCAATCGTCGAAGCTATATTTATGGTGGAGGAAAATATCTTCATAGAAGAAGTGCAACAAGTCGATATCTATTACAAACTGGTCGATGATATTTTGAGCATTATAGTTTTGATGCAACCCTATTACTGTATATCTATTCAAATATCCCCTTTGCTTTGCATAATGAAACCCATTCCCGCTATGCCTACCTTCCATTATACGAAAATCGCTATGGGCATCCAGATTAATACAGTTTACAGATCCATTTTTTGCCATTGATAATCCTTGTAATAGCGGATAAGCATTATTATGGCCGCCGCCTATTATTATGGGTATTTTGCGTGCCGCTACTATTTTCTCAATAACCGGAGCTACTTCTTCATCAATTTTTGCAACGAGTTCCCGTAACTGCATGACATCCATCTTCAACGACTGCTGCATAAGATCCCTGAAATCGAAATCACCAAGTAAGAGAATTGATGCGCCATCCAGGGCATTTGTATTTTGCACGTTTAGTATTGCTTTAAGGGCAGGTTCCCATAGCGTATTTGTCCCTCCAAGTCCATAATTGGCACGTACTCCTATATCTTCCGGAATGCCAAGCAATACGTATTTAGCAGCGCTTTCTATTAATTCTTCTTCCCAGTTTTCATTATTATGTATAGCATTTACCTGTTCCCCTAATTTTGTTTCGTTGGGGCGTTTATTAATAAGGGAGTCTATGTAACTTCTTGCTGCTATACGTAAATGTGTCATTGAATTACTGTTTTTTTGCCCAGGTAGCTAATTTCTCCTGCAATATATTTAACGGCAAACATCCATCTTTCAACACCTCGTCATGAAAAGATGCCAGTTTGAATTTTTTGCCTAATTGCTGTTCATATTTCTGACGTTCGCCTGAAATTGTCAATTGACCGATCTTATAAGACAGTGCCTGTCCCGGAATAGCCATGTATCTTTCTATTTCAGCGGTAGCCTCAGGCTCTGTAATGCGCTCATGCGACATCATATACTGAATTGCCTGCTCACGAGTCATGCCTTTATGATGCATCCCAACGTCTACAACCAAGCGGATGGCACGATGTATAGCATCGCTTAAATGTCCGAAATACTGATAAGGATTTTTATACAAGCCTAATTCTTTTCCCAACGACTCTGAATACAATGCCCAGCCTTCGCCATAAGCACCATACCAAAGGAAGCGGCGGAACTCGGGTAATTTTTTATTTTCCTGCTGAATAGAAATCTGGTAATGATGACCGGGAATAGCTTCATGCAGAAATAATGTTTCCATACCTACAGCATTATATTTTTTAGCATCAAGAATGGGAACATAAAAAATACCAGGGCGTGAACCATCGGCAGAAGGAGGATTATACTCCGCACTTGCAGATGCGGCACGGAATGCTTCTGTCTGCCGGATCGTAAATGCCGATTTAGGAGTATGATTAAATAAAAGCTTTAGCTGAGGATCTTCTTGTTTTTTAATATTCCAGAAACTATCTATAACCTGTTGCGGTGTGGTAAACGGATAAAAATGGCGGTCTGTATTAAGGTAAGTGAAAAACTGCTTTAAGCTGCCCTTGTAACCTACTTCATCTTTTACTTTATTCATTTCGGCTTCGATCCGTGCTACTTCATTAAGACCTATCTGATAAATGCTATCCGGCGTTAATTGTGTTGTTGTCCAATAACGAACACAATAAGTATAATATTCGTCACCACCAGGGATTGAATCTATGCCTGTACTACTGCGAGTAGCAGGCAAATATTCTTTTTCAAAGAAATCGTATAACCTGGTATAGCAGGGAATAACAATGCTGTCTATGGCATTAATATACTTTTCTGTAAGCTTTTTCTTATTATCAGCAGAAAAACTATCAGGCATTCTTGTAATGGGCGCATAGAAAATGCTTTCTTTTGTATTTTTTACTATCATGGCTTTCAGCTGTGGCAATACTTTTTCAGCCAGAATGCGAGGAAGTACCCACTTTTGCTTAATGCCCTGCCGCATGTTAAAAATAGCAGTATCAGTCCATGCCGGGAAAACCGAAAGACGCTTTAAAAAATCATTATAGTCCTTGACGCTTTTAAATGGCTGGTTCCCCTGTCCTGAGCCTAACTGTGGTAAGTCCAGAGTAAATGACCAAAACTGATTAATAGGCATCAGATTAGTGGGAAATCTTAATTCCTCCAAATCCATTCCCAGCTCGTATCTGAATAAACGAAAACTAATTTTGTGCTCCGCATCCAGTTTGCTGCTATCAATGGCCGATAATTGCCCGATGTATTTTCGATAAAAGCCTCTGAGACTATCCCGGAAACTTGAGGAAATGGTAATAGTCAATTTATCATTATATCTGTTATAACCATTTGCCGTAGCCTCGAGAGGGAAAAGCTGCATTCTTTGCTCCCAGTAGTTAGTAAGGATACCATCCAGATCTTTGTTTCCTCCTCTCAGTATTATATTTTTCGAGTTGTTTTTACAGGAAACGAACAACAATGACAAGCCAATAAATAGAAATATTTTTCTCATTAAAATGTATTCAGTTGGGGCGTAAAGCTCCAAAATTAAATGAATTGATGCAATGATTGATTTTACTTATCAATCTATTTGGACTGTGAGTGTTATAAAATGTAAATTTGCAGACAAATATTATAATAATGTATCCTACTGAATTAGTGTCTCCGATGAAAGCCGAACTTACCAATAATGGCTTTCAGGAATTGTTAACTCCCCAGGAAGTGGATAATGCTATAAAAGCATCCGGCACTACCCTTCTTTTCATAAACTCGGTATGCGGTTGCTCAGCAGGTACTGCCCGTCCCGGTGTGGTGATGGCTTTGAGAAATACCAGCAAAAAGCCCAATCATCTTGTAACAAGTTTTGCAGGCTATGATATTGATGCTGTGAAACAAGCCCGCTCACATTTATTGCCTTATCCTCCCTCTTCTCCGTCCATTGCATTGCTAAAAGATGGCAAAGTGGTGCATATGATCGAACGCCATATGATAGAAGGACGTCCGGCACAAATGATCGCTGCTAATTTGCTGCAGGCCTTTGAAACTTACTGTTAGATAAAATACTTTAAAATAATTTTCATAAAGGGATGCAATTGCATCCCTTTATTTTTTATTCCTCATTGTTTCAAAAAGACAAAATAATTTGCGTTAATTCGCACAATTAGGCCGATGCTTAGTTCGCATAAAATCATTATCATCACCGCTCCATCGGGTTCCGGTAAAACTACATTAGTTAAACGGCTTTTAACGGCATGCCCCGAACTTGCATTTTCGATTTCTGCCTGCACACGCAAACCCCGGCCGGGTGAGCAAAACGGTAAAGATTATTATTTCTACGATGAAGCAACATTTAAAAAATTAATTGAAGAAGATGCTTTTGTAGAATGGGAGATGGTATATACAGGCAAGTATTATGGCACTCTGAAATCTGAAATGCAGCGCATCTGGGATGAAGGGAAATACCCATTGATAGATATTGATGTAAATGGCGCACTGGCAATACAGGAAAAATATCCCAAACAATCGTTTTCAATTTTTATAGAGGCTCCTTCCATTGAAGAATTGCGCGACCGATTAGTAAAACGCGGAACAGAAACCGTGCAAACATTGGAAGAGCGGGTAACAAAAGCAGTATTTGAGCTTTCGTTCGCACCTCAGTTTGATTGCGTTGTAATTAACGAAAACCTTGATGACGCTACAGAAGAATTAGTGGATGTGGTTGAGTATTTTATACATGATGATTCCAAATAGGTGGCATAGCTCTCAATTATCATTTTACTAACTAACTGAGGTACATTAGATTTTTATTATTTTTGTCTATATGGATATGACTCACCTGCTGTTGTATATAGTTGTATGTGTACTGCTGATAGGTTTTTTTGCAGGAACTGAGATAGCTTTTATTTCTGCCAACAAACTAAATATAGAGCTTCGCAAAAAGCAGGGTACGTTCACCGGGCGTATCCTTGCCCGCTTTATGGAGAATCCTGCTGAATTTATTGGCACCAGCCTGGTGGGTGTGAATGTATTACTTGTAGTATATGGATTGCTAATGACGAGGCTTACTGATCCGATAATGGATAAGCTACCCGCACCACTCAATTCGGAATATGCACGCCTTATATTTGATACGTTTATCGCGACCGTAGTAATATTGATCTTTGCTGAATTTTTGCCAAAAGCTATTTTCCGCTCGAAAGCAGAACAGGTATTGAGCTTTTTCAGCTTACCAATGATGCTGATGTACTACCTGCTATATCCATTTGCTAAACTATTTGTCGCCATCTCTGAATTTATTTTAAAATATCTCTTTAATGTACGCATAAAGGATAACAGACAAGTCTTTAACCGGGTAGATCTGGAAGTTTTTGTAAAACAAACTCTTCATGGACATGAAAGTGAGAATAATGATGTGAACACTGAGCTTTTTGAAAATGCCCTTTATCTTGTGAATGTAAGGATCCGCAAGTGTATGGTACCGAGAAATGAAGTAGAAGCTGTAGAGGTAGATACACCCATACCTGATGTACGCCAGAAGTTTATAGATACCCAACTGTCAAAGATCATTATCTACGAGGATACTATTGATAATATACTAGGTTATGTACACCACCTGGATCTTAATCGCCATCCGCAAAATATTAAAGAAGTATTACACACAATAACAGCTGTACCGGAAGCTATGAGCGCAGTTGACCTGATGAATAGATTTACCAAAGAAAGGAAAAGCATTGCATGGGTAATAGATGAGTTTGGAGGCACAGCAGGCATAGTAACAATGGAAGATGTGCTGGAAGAGATATTTGGAGACATTAATGATGAGTATGATGTACAGGAATATGTGGAAAAACAAATCTCTGAAAATGAATTCGTTTTATCCGGCAGGTTGGAATTGGATTACCTTAACGAAAAGTATGGATTTACTTTCCCGACAGATAAATCAGAAACGTTATCAGGGTATATTATTTCTGAACATGAGACAATACCCAAGCTGAAGGAGCGCATCATTATAGACAAATATGAGTTTGATATACTGCTGGTTAGTGATACAAGAATAGAGACAGTGAAAATGAAAGTTTTAAAATAATCCCCTTTCTCATTAATAAAATAATTTTCTATGCCGGTAAAACGTCCTTTTAATTTGCATCAATGGATCGAAGAACATCGCCATTTACTTAAACCACCAGTGGGAAACCTATCTGTATATACAGAATCAGGTGACTTTATTATTATGATCGTGGGAGGGCCAAATAGCCGAAAAGACTTTCATTATGATGAAGGTGAGGAATTATTCTATCAACTTGAAGGAGATATCGTAGTGCGCATACAGGAAGACGGGAAAATAGTAGACATCCCTATAAAAGAGGGAGAAATGTTTTTATTGCCGGCCAGGATACCCCATTCACCACAGCGTAAAGAAAATACTGTCGGGCTTGTAGTAGAACGTATCCGTAAAGAAACAGAACTGGATGGGTTTTTATGGTTTTGTGAAAATTGCCACGAAAAATTATACGAAGAATACCAGGTAGTCACAGATATTGTAACACAATTGCCACCGATTATGGAACGGTTTTATTCAGATGTAAATAAAAGGACATGCAAAAATTGTGGCACTGTAATGGAACCTCCCACTCTTAAAAAGTAGATATATGGTATTTTCTTCATAAAAAGATAATCTATCATTCTAATTTTTTGTGGGAAGACATAGATAAGTGAAGGTAAAAATTTACTTTTGCGCTGTTATTTAAATTTAGCTGATTAATGACACAAGAAACACATCATCATTCTGAACCAGGCACTCCTCAAGAGAGAAAATCCATACTTTCATTCCGGTCATCATTCTGGTTTGTAGTTATAATCGTTGGCTTATTTATAGCTGCGCTTAACTATGTCAATATAATGAGCAATGACAACGGTGAAGGCAATAAAATATCTGATGTGCCTAAGCCAGTTGAATCACCTATGCAGGCAACGTCCAGCCAAACATTAGCAGGTGAAAAAGGACAAGGCGAGCCAATAGGCAACACTGCTAAAAGCAGCGCAATAGCCGATACTATACATGGGAATCAACATTAATCCGGAAATACAGGGAAATGTATTCTGACGATGTAGTAGTTATAACCGGGGCTGCAGGGTTTATAGGCAGTTATCTTACGGGATATCTTAATCAATTGGGGTTTACCCAATTGGTGTTAGTCGACGATTTCTCAGTTGAGAAAAAAATAAATAACCTTAGCGGTAAAAAATTCCTACATAAGATACATCGTGAACAATTCTTTGAATGGTGTGATAATCATCCCGGTGTAATAAAATATATCTTCCATCTTGGGGCCCGCACTGATACTACAGAAATGGATTACAGTGTGCATAAAAAATGGAATCTTGATTATTCGAAAAAGGTATGGGAATTGTGCATAAAGGAAAATATTCCTTTAGTGTATGCTTCATCTGCTGCTACTTATGGGAATGGGGAGCTTGGCTATAAAGATGACCATGATATAGCGAGTAAGCTACAACCATTAAACCCGTATGGTCGTTCCAAAAATGAATTTGATATATGGGCATTGGAACAAAAGCAAATGCCTCCATTTTGGGCAGGTGTTAAGTTCTTTAATGTATATGGTCCCAACGAATATCATAAAGAGCGCATGGCATCAGTAATTTTCCATGCTTATAACCAGATAAAAAGTAATGGTAAAGTAAAACTGTTTCGCTCACACAACCCTAAGTATAAAGATGGTGAGCAAATGCGCGACTTTATCTATGTGCAGGATGTGGTAAGCATGTGTGTATGGCTAATGCAAAATCGCCCTGCAAATGGCTTATATAATATAGGTACAGGTAATGCAAGAACTTTTAAAGACCTTGTAAAGGCTATATTTATTTCACTTGAATTACCGGAGAATATTGAGTTTATAGATACTCCTGAAGATATCAGAGACAAGTATCAATATTTTACCGAAGCAGACATGTCGAAAATCCGCAAGGCGGGCTATGACAAACCTTTTTATTCATTAGAAGAAGGTGTAAAAGAATACGTCAGAAACTACCTCATAAAAGGGACTTATTATTAGAGTTATCTGAAAGAATTTCTATTTAATTATCTGCTCTTGTCCATGTGGTAGTTCTTCCTATCCATGAAAAGCCATAATATCCACGAAGATTCAAAATGTTACCCTTATAATTTGCGTTGCAGCTATACGTTTTACCATTTTTAGGATCGTAGATGGTTCCATCTTCATATTCTGTATTATTTTCCTTTTTTAGCCCTTTTAAAATTAATAGCCCAAGCAATGGCTCATTACGCTTCTTTTTATCAGGATTGTTAATATCTACTTTAACTTTCCCATCTACATCGGGAATCTTCAGCCAAATGATCTTACCATAATATTTGCCATCTGTAGCCTTATACACCTGTATCTTAGCGGTTTTTTCCTGATTATACCAAATATGTTCTATCTGGTCGGTTTGCGCCAGGGCATAGGTCTTAACAAATAAAATGATCGTGGCAAGAAAAACTACTCTTAATAAGTGTTTTGAAAGCATACTTTTCCTTTATTATTCAAAATAGCAAATATTTTGCCAATAATATGGTAAATTAATTAGCATCGGATACACTACCTGCGCCACTGGTTTGAGAATTTAGTGATGGATGGCCTTTATAACGTACTGCACCGGCACCACTTATTTCTGTAGTTAATTTCTGTTGCGCATTTACCTCAACCTTTCCTGTGCCTGAAATATCGGCTGTAACATCGTCACACTGGAGATTAAACGCATTTATGTTTCCATCGCCAGACACTTCATATTCAGCGGTTTGGGCTTTGCCGGCCTTGATGTCTATCTTAGCCACTCCTGATACATCAGAAGAAAATTTCTGCACATTCACTGTATCAAGAACTACTTTGGCCGCTCCCGATACTTCAACATTAAATTCAGAGCCGGTAGCATTGCCATGCACAATTGCGTCTGATGCGCCGGAAATGGATATTGAATTTAGTGAATTTGTAATGACGTGTGCCTGTACATTCGTATTGGTGCTAAAATATATATCGTCTGTTGTATAGATATGTAGCACACCACCTTTTATCTCCGTTTTTATATAATTAATAAGATTTTGATAACCAGACAATTCAATACTATTCTGGGCGCCTGCTTGAATATCTATAGTTGCGTCAACAGGAGCATCGATTTCAATAGAAGTAAATTGCGTTAGATTGCGGAGATCAGTTCCTTCTTTACCATGGCCTCTTACGCTAACCTGTCTGCATGAAGTAAAAAGGATTATGCTAAGCGGGAATATTAATATCAAAAGACTTTTTCTCATAGATTATTTTTAAAGCTAATCTAAAATTAAAAAAGGTCTTTATATTTTTTGTATTATTCCGTACTCTTATTGTATTTCCACCAAATAAAGCCAACTGTACCAATAATACCTAAAGGCAGGAAAGCAAGGTATAAAATGCCACTATTCAATCCCCTTGCGCTTTTTTCACCTAAGCCTGCAGCTGTTTTGGTGCAAATTGCACAACCCTGTCCCCACACGGCTGGAGCCATCGCCACAAGAAACAATACAATCAGCAACCGCCTTTTCATAAAGCAAAATTATAAAAAATTCATCAGCTTAGGCAAAAAGGAATTAATGCTATTCAATACTGTGGTATATAATATGGAGAAATGAGAAGATAAACTAAAACTCCTGTTATGCTAACATATAGCCATAACGGCCAAGTATATCTTGCCAGTTTTTTATGTCTATTAAATTCCCCTGTAAGCGCCCTATATGCCGTAAATAAAATAAAGGGTAAAATTATTGTGGCAAGTAGAATATGAGTAGCAAGAATAAAATAATAAAAATAGCGGATGTTCCCAGTCCCCTTAAAGGTAGTTTCACCAGCCAGTAAATGGTGGGCGATATATGAGATAAGGAATAATACAGATAATATAATAGCTGTAATCATTAGATTTTTATGGACTACATATAATTTGCTTTTTATAGCAATTAATGCTGCAATTAATAACACAGATACTATAGAATTGATAATAGCATTAAATAATGCAAAAATGTGAACATCAAAACCTAAATGTGCAGTAAGCTTAAATTTTGAGAGTACCACCACCGCAGCAAACACTACAAATGAAACAGTAAGTATCAATACCCTTGCCTGCTTATCATTCTTTTTGATTATCGGAGCTAACATAAGTATTAAAAATAGATCCTGAAATAATAAAATAACTGCCTATCGCTTCTTTTTATTATGCTTATTTTCCAGTGAAAGTAATATTATATCATCTGCACAATGTGCTAACGCAGCACTGTCAAGGCCATCATAATATCCCCTGATATACCTGTCTTTATCCAGCACTACCACCTTTTCGGTATGAATAAAATCATCGGGGCCACCATCTCCAGGCTGTACGGATACAAACAGCTCATTCCGTGCATAATTATAAATTGCTTTTTTATCCCCTGTCAAAAACCACCAGTGATCATGATTTACACCAAAGCGATCAGCATATGCACGCAAAACAGGGAAAGAGTCCCGTTCCGGGTTTACCGTTATTGATATTAAATGACAGATGGAGTCATTTTTTTTAAATGCCCTTTGCAGTAATGTCATGTTGCGAGTAAGGCGCGGACAAATGGTTGGGCAATCAGTAAAGAAGAAATCAATTACAACGATCTTACCTTTCAAATCATTATTAATAGAAACTTTCTTGCCTAATTGGTTGGTTAGTGTAATATCAGCTACCTGATGATAAAACGTATCCAACTGCATTTTCCCTTCTACTGATTCAGTGTCTACATGATCCACCACATAATAATGCGGCATGTGCAATGAACCCTTAGAAAGATATTTGAATACAGCAAAAAAAGATAGCGGTAGCAAAAGTGCTACCGCCAAACCTCCTATAAATCTTGTCTTTGAAATTCTCTTTTTCATTATTAAAATCAAATTCTCATTAGCGCACAGGAGAGATACTATTCATGTGCAGCCAGAAGAATCCATCGGATAGAAACGCTATAATAAACCAAACAAATAATGTAAGAGGGATCATGATCGTGATAAGGAAATTTCTCAACTCATCGCCCAGGTGCATAAATACAGAGACAATGCACGCTGCCTTAAACAATGTAAGAGACAAGAAGAAAAATGCTACTAATCCTTTAGGCATCTGATGGCTAAAGAACATACCCAGTATCACTTCGATAATAGTTACAACAAGTAGTACCCAGAATATTTTCCAGATCTTTTTTACCTGGCTTTTGCTTTCCGGTGAAGATACATCAGCGTGATGCTGCATGACGCCGGAATACAATTTAGATTGATCACCTTCGTATAAATGTTGTATCTGATCGGCGTTATGATGATGTGTTGATGACATTTAATATAATTGTTTGCAGTGAACGTTTATGATTACAACAAATAGAAGCAAGTGAATACAAATACCCAAACAAGATCCACAAAGTGCCAATAAAGCCCAACTTTTTCAACCATTTCATAATGGCCTCTGCGGTCGTAGGTACCATTAACGGCGTTTATCAATATAACGATATTGAAGCAAACTCCTGAAAATACGTGACAACCGTGGAAACCTGTGATAGTAAAGAAGTAATTAAAGAAATCGTGAATAGCCTGCGCGCCATGAGTAGGCAAAACAGCCATTACAGATTCTTTATGATGATTAAAGAAATGGGCAAAAGCACTGATCGGTGTATTTGGATCAGTAAAAGAACCCCACCAGCCACCTTCGTGATGAAGATGTGTCCATTCCCATGTCTGGCAGGCAAGGAAGCAGATACCACCAACGATAGTCCACAGCAGCCAGTAAATAACGTTTTTACGATCTCCGTAATGGCCTGCATGCACTGCCAAAACCATTGTTACAGAACTCATAATCAAAATAAAGGTCATCAAGCTCACAAACAACAGGGGCAAATATGTTTCGCCCATAAAAGGAAAAGTGCTGAATACCTGGTTAGGATCAGGCCATACTGCACTGAAAAAACGAGTGGTACCGTAAGAAATCAATAAAGCGCCGAATGTAAAAGTATCGGACAAAAGGAAAAACCACATCATCATTTTCCCATAACTCACGTTGAATGGAGATCGTCCCCCACCCCATAATTTTGGTTCCGGTGCTGTTGAAGTTGTAACTTGTGACATAGATTAATTTAAAATTTCGATGTTGTGAATCGGGTGCGAATTTCGAAACATTTTTATTGATTTGCCAGAAAGAATACAAATAAATATATCCACAATATATCAACGAAGTGCCAATAGGTTGCGACAACCTCCAGCCCTGTTGTATTGTAGACCTTTACGCGTGTTCTAAAGGCCCTGAAAAATACAATTAATAATGCAATAATACCACCCAACACATGTAACACATGCAAGCCAACTATAATGAACAGAAATGATCCACTAGGATTACCGCTCACTTTTATATTGTTGGCATATAGCTGGTTAAAACCAATAAACTGACAAACTGCAAAACATATTCCAAGCAACAATGTAGTAGTAATAAGTATCCGGTATCTTGGCATCATGCGATTTTTGAATGCGCGCAAGCCAAAAATCATTGTAGCACTACTTAAAACAATCAAAATGGTTGAAATCCAAAAAATGAAAGGCAACTTATAATATACCCAATTACCCTGAGCTTCGCGAACAATGTAGGCACTTGTAAATCCGGCAAACATCATAGTGATGCTCCCCATTGCCATCCACATGGCAAACTTATGCGGATGAATTTTTTTCCTTTGTGTGCCAGACGACTGCATAGCTCTTTCCATCTTTTAAAATTTTACATTTTATCAAATAACAATGCAAGTAACACTGTTGGCAGGTAAATAAAAGAAGAAAACATTACCCGCTTTGCTGATTTATGATCGTTATTAAGATAAAATACTACTGAAGTAATAAAATAAAAGATACCACATCCTATACAAACCCACATACCAATATTACCGCTCAGGCCAACTGTTCTAGGCATTATTGCCAATGGAATCAACACCAGGCTATAGAACATACATTGTAATCCAGTGAAGCGTGTATTCTTTTCGCGAGAAGGCAACATGCGTATACCTGCCCTGCTGTAATCGTCGTAGCCAACCCATGCAATAGCCCAAAAATGAGGAAATTGCCAAAAGAACTGAATTAAAAAAAGTATCCAGCCACCCATCCCAAAACTGCCGGTTGCAGCTACCCATCCGATAAGCGGCGGTAACGCTCCCGGTATAGCTCCGATAAACACAGCTATAGGATGCACCTTTTTCATTGGAGTATATGCAAATGCATATAGCAATAATGATATGAGGCTAAGTAATCCTGCCAAGGGGTTGAAAAAAAGCCCTAAGAGCAATGTTCCGGAAAGGCCACAAAAAATAGCAAATATCCATGCTTCTATATGCCCCATACGGCCATCAGGCATTGGGCGCTGCATAGTGCGTTTCATCAGGGCATCGCTATAACGCTCGATAATCTGATTGATAGTATTGGCACCGCCTGTAACAAGCATGCCACCTAAAAAAAGTACTAAAACCTGCTTCCAGGCAAAATAAGAGCCCGGAGCCATTAAGTAGCCAATTACACTGGAAAAAACAACCATGAAGCTAAGATTGGGCTTCAAAAGCTGTATATAGTCTTTGATACGTGCTAATAACAGCATATACCATTTTGCTTTAATAGACTCTTCCCCGTACATTATTTTATTGAGAATAATTGTGAAAGTGGGGCAAAGGTAGTAAAAAAGGAAATTTGGTTGGACAGAAAATACATTAAATATCTTGTAATGAATAAACGATTACCAGCTACCGCTCGCACCGCCGCCGCCGAAGCTACCACCACCAAAGCCACCAAACCCGCCCCCTCCACCACCACCGAAACCACCGCCTCCACCGCCAAATCCACCACCACCCATCCACCAGCCTCCGTAACCACGGCCACTCATATAAGTACCGCCGCCGCCACGTATTTTACTTATCAACCATAAAATAAAATAAACTACACCAATCAATAATATAATAACCCATGCAGGTATGGAGCGGCCACTATTGCCATTATCATCTGCCTTATATTCCCCTTTGGTCGCAGCAATTATGGCATCAGCCCCTTTAGAAAATCCGTCAAAGTAGCTTCCCTGCTTAAATGCAGGTACTATTTCATTACGAATAATGCGACCACACATTGCATCTGTTAATGCCCCCTCAAGACCTTTACCTGTAGATATATTTACTTTATGCTCATTCATTGAGGCTAACACCATTACACCGTTGTCCTTACCTTTTTTACCTATACCCCAAAGATTACCAAGCTTTATAGCATAGTCTGATACATCATAGTCACCGAGGCTGGTGATAGTAACAATAGTTATTTCTGTAGAAGAAGTTTTATTATAGTCCTCCAGCTTTGCCTCCAATTGTGCTGCTTCTGCATCAGTGAGGAAATGACCAAAATCATTTACCAATCGCGGAGGGTTAGGTTTGGATGGAAAATCATTATCCCCTGCAAAAGCATTCAGATGTATAAAGAGAAGCAAAAGAATGCTTGCAAGGCAATGAAGGAAATATTTTGTTTTTGTCATTTTCCAAATACTATTTCGTCAGGCAATTCATTTTTCTTAATTCCGGGATCGTGTGGGAAATGTTCAGATAAAGCCTTTCCCAACTCATGAATGCAACTGACCAAGCCTTCTGTAACATGGTTATCCCGAAGATGGGCTTTTAGTGATTCTGCTGCTTTGTCCCAAAAATGCTGCCCTCCCACTTTCCCATAAATATCCGCATCTCCAAAAATTGCAAATTGCCTGTCTGTAAGCGCCAGATAGACCAATACTGCGTTCCGTTTTTCAGTTTTATGCATCTCAAGCTTAGCAAATACTTCCATAGCTCTGTGCATTGCATCCATATAAGTGCAGTTATGCTCTATAAAAACCCGTACTTCACCCGAAGTACTACTTTCTGCTTCTTTAATAGCAGCCACTATGCGCTGTTGCGCATCATTATCGAGCATTGGTCTCTTTTTCCAGAAAAGCATATTATCTTCTATTAGAATTTTACAGCCGGAGCCTTTTGTGCACCCTCATCAGCTTCGAACCATGGTCTTTTGGTAAATCCAAACATACCTGAAATCATGTTTTGCGGAAAAGAGCTTATATAGACATCGTATGCTTTTACAGCCACATTGTAATTATCACGAGCCACTTTTATTCTATTTTCTGTTCCTTCCAACTGATCCTGTAATGCCCGGAAACTTTCGGTAGCACGAAGTTGAGGATATTGTTCGGAAACTACCAGCAAGCGACCCAATGCAGAACCTAATTGGCTTTGAGACTGCTGTATCTGGTGCAATTTATCGGGTGTCAGATCAGAAGCATTTACATTAAGTGAAGTAGCCTTTGCTCTTGCTTCTATTACTTGCGTGAGGGTTGATTGTTCAAAGTTTGCTACGCCTTTTACTGTGGCAACAAGGTTAGGAATAAGGTCGGCACGGCGCTGGTAAGCACTCTGCACCTCAGCCCATTTTTCATCAACCTCAGCCCTGTTTGTAACCATTTTATTATAACTGCATCCTCCGACCAATACTATTACCAGCAAAACACCAAGAATTATCAATAAGTTTCTCATTTACAGAATATTTTAAATCAAAAATAGTATTTGAAAATTACAAAATACAAAACGCCGGCAAGAATACCGGCGTTAAATTTGGTTAAAGATATTTACACGTATATCAAATAGTGACTAAAATCGTTCCAAAACTTTATTTGTATCACTTTCTTTTAGCATGAGGTATATAAAAGCGACCTGCAACCCCTATAATATTGTGGGGAAAGAAAGCTACATCGCTAACAAAATTAATAGCAGGCTTAAAATCAGCCGATAATTCAATCGGTACTTTTTTAAATGTATAAGAAACGCCTCCAATACCATCTATACCAAAAATCCCCTGATTACTGTTATCATCATAACGGTCCCAAACGCCAAAATGAATGCCACCTCCGAAAAATATCCGCCACTCAGGCTGCGGTAATACTATATTATATTCTATCAGGCCTACCGCACTAACGCTTGTTCCATCAAACAAGCCACCTGCATTCAACTGTGCCTCTATAGCAAAATTCTGATCCAAAAAGAATTTCCCGGTAAAACCGCCACCATCAGGTGTAAAACGTAATCCTAACGCAATATCACCTCTTCCCTGTGCAAAGACAGATGGCGAAAAGCAAAAAATCATTAATACAATAAATAAAAATGAAAAGACTTTTTTCATGATAAATGGATTTTTAAAACTTATTACAAAATAAATTGTGCCAATTAGCACTAATTGGAGGGCGAATTTAAAAATAGAAAGATAATTTTGCGACTAAAATATTCACAATATGCAATCTTCCTCGTACGAAGCTACTCTTGAATATGCACAGGATCAGGATAAAACAGACCCTCTTTTTTCTTTTCGTGATCGTTTTTTATTTCCTCAACACAATGAAAAGGACGTTTATTATTTCTGCGGCAATTCATTGGGGTTACAGCCCAATAGCGTGAAGTACCTAATGGAAAAAGAATTGGAAGATTGGGCGAAATACGGAGTAGAAGGTCATTTTCATGCGCGTAATGCGTGGTTTTCTTATCATCATATTTTTTCTGAAAGATTGGCAAAAATTGTAGGCGCCAATAAAGAAGAAGTTGTTGCAATGAATTCTTTGACCGTAAATCTGCATCTCCTGATGATGTCTTTTTACAGACCAAAGAAGAAACGATATAAGATACTGATGGAAGCCGGTGCATTTCCGTCAGACCAATATGCTGTTGAAACACAGGTTCGCATGCATGGCTATGAACCGGAAGATGCTATAATAGAGATAAAGCCTAAAAAGGGAAAGCATTGCATAGAAGAAGACGATATCATTCATGCAATAGAAAAAGCTGATGATGAGCTGGCGCTGGTGATGATAGGCGGAGTAAACTACTATACAGGCCAATATTTTGATTTAAAGAGCATCACTAAAGCCGCACATAAAGTAGATGCCTACGCTGGTTTTGACCTTGCACATGCTATAGGTAATGTCCCTTTACAGCTACATGACTGGAACGTGGATTTTGCGTGCTGGTGCTCTTATAAATATCTTAATTCAGGGCCTGGTGCTGTGGGAGGCGCATTTGTGCATGAGAGCCACGACGATAATCCTAAATTGTTCCGCTTAGGTGGCTGGTGGGGCAATGATGAGAAGACCCGCTTTAAAATGGAAAAGGGATTTGTGCCGCAGCAAGGTGCAGCAAGCTGGCAAATGAGCAATGCACCAGTATTTAATATGGTGGCCCACAATTCTTCATTAGATATTTTTGAAAAAGCAGGAATGAATGCGCTGCGTGAAAAAAGCTTACAGCTTACGGGCTACATGGAATATTTATTGAAGCAAGTTACACACCTACCATTTGAGATCATTACCCCTGAAGAGCCTGAAAGACGCGGGTGCCAGCTTTCTTTACTTTTTGAAGAAAGAGGCAAGGAAGTTTTTGAAAAGCTCACTGAAAATGGAATAGTTGCTGACTGGCGTGAACCAAATGTAATACGCATAGCCGCTGTGCCATTATACAATACGTTCGAAGATGTGTATAAATTTTACGAAGCTTTGATGGCAATAAAATAAAATATTTTTATACACGGTATCCATACCTTTGCGGCTCCGAATCTAATGGCAGTATTTTTTGATATAGAAAATTTACCACGCTTTCATAATGCAGTATTGACCATAGGTACATTCGATGGAGTGCACCTGGGCCATGAAGCCATTTTACATGAAGTGGTAGAGCATGCAAAAGAAGTGGGAGGAGAAAGTGTTTTAATAACATTCGAACCCCATCCGAGGAAATTATTATTTCCAGACCAGCCGTTAGCAATAATTACTCCTCTCGATAAAAAAATCGAATTAATAACTGAGGCAGGAATCCAACATGTAGTTGTCGCACCGTTTACAAAAGAGTTTTCCAATCTTTCAGCACAGGATTATATCGAAAATTTTCTTGTGAAGCTTTTTCATCCGCATACTATTATCATTGGATACGACCATCACTTTGGACATGATAGAAAAGGGAATATAGATCTCTTAAAAAAATACGCATCTCAATATCAATATGAAATTTTGGAGATATCTGCCCAACTGATTGATGAAGCAACCGTTAGCTCTACAAAAATACGGCGCGCTCTTACAGAAGGCCACGTAAAAGAGGCTTCACATATGCTTGGACGTTTTTATAGTTTCGCAGGTACCGTAATACATGGCAATAAATTAGGAAGAACGATAGGTTACCCTACTGCTAATATTCATCCAGACAATGCAGAACAACTGATTCCCGGAAGAGGCATTTATGCAGTGAGGGTAAACTGGAATAGTGAGCAATATAAAGGCATGCTTAGTATAGGATATAATCCTACCGTAACGGATGTAAAATTGCTGCGCATTGAAGTTAACATCTTCGACTTTGATGAAGACATCTATGGACAAATAATAGAGATAGAATTTGTATCCTATTTAAGAGCCGAAGAAAAATTTGAATCTATTGATGTCTTAAAAGATCAATTGCACAATGACAAGGAAATGGCGCTAAAAGCGCTACTGGCAGTTTAAGCAATCATTTTCCCGATCATTTCTTTTAGGAGCTCCCGGTCATCCACATTACTTTCTATACCTACAGCATTGGTACTGTATTTACCGAGCAGCATCATACAATATTCCACTTTTGATAATGGCCAATGTTGCACAGTAGCCATTATCTCTCTGACTTTAGAAGGATAAGTACCTAAAGCAGCCGATATCTCTTTTTCAGATTTACCTTTTAGAAAATTAGCCTGATAAAGACGGTTAAAATGAGTATAAAAAGAACCTATCACCAAAGGCATAGGGGATGATTTGGGGTTGGAAATAAAATAAGACAGCATACGGAACAATTTATCTTTATCACCACTGGTCAATGCTTCGGGAAATTCAAAAACGTTGTATTCCCTGCTGATGCCGATATATTTCTGGATCAATGCTGCTGTCAGCTCTTTTTCGTCCGGGACATTGATCTTTACCTTATCTATTTCATTTACTATTTTCTGCAGATCATTTCCTAAATAAGTGGCAAGAATTTGAGCTTCACGCTCGCCAATATGAAAACCTATTTCAGTTCCATAATTCTGTATCCAGTTTGGCACCTGCTCATCCCTTATTTTATCTGAAGTAAAATAGAAACCTTTTTCTTTAGCATATTTTACAACTTTGCTACGACCATCTGCTTTTTTAAAACGATGTTCAATTAAAAAAACAGTAGTAGGGGCAGGATTTTCAAGGTAGCCAGCCAGCTCATTAAAATTCTTCAATTGAGCTGCATCTTTCAATATCACTACCTGCCTTTCTGCAAACATTGGAAAGCGACGGCATGCGTTAACCACATCTGCCCATTCGGCATCCTTGCCATATAAAACCATCAGGTTAAAGTCCCGCTCCCCTGGTTGCAGTATATTTTCTTCAAAATGTTGTGTAATCAGGTCGAGATAATAAGTTTCCTCACCATCAATGAGGTATACCGGGGCAAATTGTTTGGCCTTTAATGTTTGAAATAATTTCTTAAAATCAGCATTCATAACTCATCATCTACATATATAGGCTCCTGAATTTCTTCATTTATACCTGTTAACTTCAAAAATACTTTTGCGGTCGTTAATACATCCTGGAGACAATACTTTGCTATTCGTTGCAAATCGCCATATTTCCAATACACAGTTCCTACCATGCTGCCATCAATATCATTCTTTGGCGAAGGTATGCCCAATACTTCTGCAAGCAAAGCCAAAGAAGTATAATGCTTGTAGTCTCCAAAGCGCCAAAGCTCGAGCGTATCGATATGGGGCACTTCCCATGGTTTTTTATTATTTAACTTCATACATTCCGGCAGTCCTATTCCATTGATAATCATACGACGGCATAGAAATGGAACATCAAACTCCTTTATATTATGTCCGCAAAATCTTAAATTAGGATAATGATTGTTGAAGCGTGTCAGTACTTCGCAAAAATCATTTAACAAATTTTTTTCATTATCATTTTTGAGTGTTTTCAGTCTTAATCGCCACCCATTTTCGTGCAGATGAAAACTACCAAATCCAATACAAACGACTTTGGCAAACTCTGAAAAAATTGCAGATTTTTCAATGAAAAGACTTGCCGGGTCTGTGTTTCCTTCTTTTGCACTTTTCACATACTTTGACTTGCGTATCCACTCTGTCTGCAAGCCTTCTTTTAGCAAACTGAAATCGGGAACACCTGATACGGTTTCAATATCGATGAAAAGGATGTGCTTTAATTGTTCCATTGCAAAAAAGGTAATAATTATATTTGTGCCGAATCTAAAACTAATAAAATTATGAGTCAGGATTTGAATCAAAACACGTCACAGGAAAACCAGCAATATTCGTCGAAACCACCCCGTAATAATACGGTTATCTATTGGATAGTAATAGGTGTGTTGCTTATAGTATGTATCTATATGTTTGTGAGCAGGCGCAACCTCTCTCAGCAAAATGATCAGACAACTGCCCAACTTGTAACTTCCGATTCGTCAAGAAAATCTGTAGAAAATGATTATAATGCCGCTCTTGCCCGCTTAGATCAACTCGTATCCAAGAATTCACAGATGGATAGTATGATAAATGACAAGAATGGAGAAGTGGCCAAACTAAAAAGCCAGATCCAGAGTATATTAAGCGATAGCAAAGCATCTGCTCAACAATTAGCGAAAGCAAAAGATCTGATCAATCTCCTTAATTCAAAAACAAAATCCTATGAAGAACGGATCGCCGAACTGGAAAATGAAAACACTAATCTAACAGGGCAAAACCAACAACTATCAAAAGAGAGGGACTCAACAGTTACCCAAAATATTGCTTTGAAAAAAATTGGCTCTGTTTTGCATGCTTCCAATATCCGCCTGGTGCCATTACAGCTTAGAAAAGGTGGTAAAAAAGAAAAAGAAACAACAAAAGCAAAAAGAGTGGATGTGCTACGCATCTATTTTGACATTGACGAGAACCGCATTGCTGAAGGCGGGACCAAGGATATTTATCTACGCATTACAAGCCCTGATGGTACAATACTTAGCAATGCAGCCTATGGTTCAGGCGTGACAACAACTATAGATGGCAAATCGCTTAATTATACTGTAGACAAACAGGTGCAATTACAGCAAAACCAGCCTGTAAATGATGTAACTGTGGATTGGCACCAGGATAGTGACTATGCAAAAGGTGAATATAAAATAGATATCTTTAATGAAGGTTACGAAATCGGCAGTGGTAGCGTTACCTTAAAGTAATATACACTTTAAAAATATATAGACCTCACATTATCATTATGGTTAACAATAAGATAATGTGAGGTTTCTTTTTTGTTTACAAAGGCTGTCATATTATTGCAGCGGATTTTGGGATATTATGGAATTGTTACCAGATAAAATACTTATAGTTGATGATGAACCGGATATTGTTGAGTTCATCAGCTATAATCTGAAAAGCAAAGGCTATCACATAGCAGCGGCAAAAGACGGCATAGAGGCAATTAAAAAGGCCAAGGAGTTCCGTCCCGACCTGATTCTACTTGATATAATGATGCCTAATAAAGACGGGATAGAAACTATTCGCGAATTAAGAGGGATGCCTGATTTTGAAGACACTGCAATAATCTTTCTTACTGCTTTAAGCGACGAAAAATATGAAATTGAAGGCTTAAAGGTGGGTGCCGATGATTATATCGCCAAGCCTATAAAGCCGGAACTGCTCGCTACACGTATTAGCACAGCCCTTCGCAGACTCCGTAAAGACGAAGATCAGGAACAAAAGCTAACCTTTGGAGACCTGGAGATCAATAAGACCAAGTTTACCGTTACTTATAAGGGCCTGGAAATACTCCTTGCCAAAAAAGAATTTGAACTTTTATCTCTTTTAGCTTCCAAACCTGGCAGAGTATTTCTTCGTAATGAGATACTGCAACGCGTTTGGGGAACAGATGTGATAGTAGGAGATCGTACTATTGACGTACACATAAGAAAAATACGTCAAAAGGTTGGCGTAGACCTGATTACAACAGTGAAAGGAGTAGGTTATAAGTTTGAAATGGCGTAGATTTAGTATCATGTCTGTACTGGATACTAAAAATCTTTCTCCCCGTTTACTCTCATCAATTACAGCATTAATAATTTCTACTGTAAATGCGGTATTAAGCCTTTTTTTACATCCGATCTGGTATATACCTGTGGTAGTGTTTATTGTCACTTTTGCAATAACCTATTGGCTATATCATTATACAATGCAACGATTTATATATAGAAAAATAAAGCTTATATATAAATTTATCTACCAAACCAAAGCGACTAAAAAGGAAGAATTCTTTTACAATAGCATATTACCCCAAAAATCAATAGAAGAAGTAAGCAAAGACGTGCAGAGATGGGCTACACAAAGAAAGGATGAAATAGACATGCTTCGTGCCAATGAGCAATTCAGAAAGGAATTCCTGATGAATCTTGCACACGAACTACGAACACCCATATTTTCTGTACAAGGATATATAGATACTTTGCTTGGGGGCGCACTTGAAGATGAAAATGTAAATAGAAAATTTCTGTCCAATGCTTCGAAAAGCATTGACAGGTTGGTAAGGCTTGTAGATGACCTGGATAATATCTCTAAACTCGAATCAGGGAAAATACCAATCATACAGGAATCATTCACTATACAGGAGCTAATAAAGGATGTATATGAAGAATTTTCTTTGAAAGCTAAGGAGAAAAACATCCAATTAATATTCAAAAAGGGAACAGAAAGGCCCTTGCATGTATATGCAGATAAACCGAAAATAAAGCAGGTATTGGTAAATCTGACAGAAAATGCTTTAAAGTATGGTCATGACGGAAGCACTATTACTGCCGGATGTTATGAAATGGATGAAAAGCACGTATATGTAGAGATATCTGATAATGGTCCCGGCATTGCTGAAGAACATTTACCCCGCATATTTGAACGTTTTTACCGTGCCGACCGCAGCCGTAGCCGCGCAATAGGCGGAACAGGGCTTGGTCTTGCCATTGTAAAACACATTATCGAGGCACATGGCCAACCCATAACAGTGCGTAGTAAATTAGGGGTTGGCTCTTCTTTTGGTTTTACTTTAGAAAAAACAAAAGAATAATATATATCCCGATTATTCCTTTTACTAATATACAAATCGTGTTCTTACAATATGATGCATAGCTGCATTTATTAACTTTTACGCTGCTGCTTTTTTGCGTAGCTTCGCGCGCGTATTTGATACGAAATAATTTATGACATCTCAGAAAATAACAATGGGTACCAATGGACTACTAAGTGTACCCGATTTTCCTATTATTCCATTTATTGAAGGTGACGGTATTGGCCCGGATGTTTGGAGGGCAAGCAGATTAGTATTGGATGCTGCTATAGAAAAAGCATACAACGTTACCCGAAAAATAGAATGGCGCGAAATGCTTGCAGGTGAAAAGGCATTTAACCTGACAGGCGAATGGCTCCCTGCTGAAACACTTGAAATAGCCCGTGAATACCTGGTGTCTATCAAAGGTCCGCTAACTACTCCAGTAGGTGGTGGGATCCGTTCATTAAATGTAGCTCTTCGCCAGGAGCTGGATCTATATGTATGTCTTCGTCCGGTACGTTGGTTTCGTAATGTGCCATCTCCTGTTGTTCATCCTGAAAGCGTGGACATGGTAATCTTTAGGGAAAATACGGAAGATATTTACGCAGGTATAGAGTTTAACTACGATAGCCCAGAAGCAAAAAAATTACTTAAATTTCTTACTGAAGAACTGAATGTTACTAAAATACGTTTCCCTGAAACATCTTCATTCGGTATCAAACCGGTATCAAAAGAAGGTTCTGAAAGATTGATCCGTGCGGCTATCAAATACGCAATCGAAAATAATCGCCCTTCAGTATCCTTTGTACACAAGGGAAATATTATGAAATTCACTGAAGGTAGCTTTAAGATATGGGGATATGAGTTGGCAGTGCGTGAGTTCGGAGATAAAGTATATACATGGGAGCAATGGGAAAAAACGAAAAAAGAAAGCGGCGAAGAAGTTGCTAACAGCGAAATGAAAGCTGCACAAAAAGAAGGCAAGATCATTATTAAAGATGTAATCGCAGATAACTTCTTACAGCAAATTCTTCTCGCACCAAAAGACTATTCTGTAATTGCCACTACCAATCTGAACGGAGATTATATATCAGACGCCCTTGCTGCTGCCGTAGGTGGTATTGGTATTGCTCCCGGTGCTAATATAAATTACATGACAGGTCATGCTGTTTTTGAAGCTACACACGGTACAGCTCCACGCTTCGCAAATACAGATACAATGAACCCATCATCACTTTTGCTTAGTGGTGTTATGCTATTACAGTATATTGGCTGGAACGAGCCTGCCGAGATGATCGTTGAATCCTTGGCAGATACAATTATGCGCAAACGTGTAACCATAGATTTTTATAACCTGATGAACGATGCAACGCTGCTTAAAACAAGTGAATTCGCACAGGAATTGATAAAACATTTATAACTAAAGCATTGGCCATAAATATTGCTTCATATATAGATCATACGACATTAAAACCTGCAACAACAATAGCAGATATAAAAAAAGTATGCGAAGAAGCAATTGCAGAAAACTTTGTAGCAATTTGCATCCCACCCTATTTTGTAACTGAAGCAAAAGCTTTACTTAATGGTACTGATATAAAGGTAGCTACGGTTATAGGATTTCCATTTGGATATAGCACTACGTTATCTAAGTTTTGTGAAATAAAAGAAGCGATACAGAATGGAGCAGATGAACTGGATATGGTACATAACCTTGCAGCATTGAAAAGCGGAAAGTGGGGTTATTTAGGAAATGAAATAAAGACCTGTACAGAAACCATTCATTCTTCAGGTAAAAAAATAAAAGTAATTGTTGAGAGCGGTTCACTTACTGATGAAGAACTCATAAAGTGCTGTGAGTTATATAGTAAGTATGATATTGATTTTATGAAGACCTCAACCGGGTTTTCTGAAACAGGAGCGACAGTACATGCTGTCGAAATAATGAGAAGTCATTTACCAAATCATATTGCGATAAAAGCATCAGCAGGTATTCGTAATTTTGAGTTTGCAAAAAAACTTATTGATGCAGGAGCTACGAGATTAGGTTGCTCAGCAAGTATACAGATCGTTAAAGAAAGTAAAGAAGCAGAATTAATTTAGAAATGAAGGGAGTTTATTACATATTGTTTGTATTATTTTTATTGAGCTTTACTGGTATTACTAATGCACAAATAAAAGTATCCTACTCACAGGAGGATACCGCGACAGGAGTAATAATACATTCAGACTCCAGGCTTGCTATTCTGCTCAGGAAGCGCAAGGATGTGGAATTGGGTGTGATACGTTCGGGCAGTGGCTACCGGGTACAGATATACAGCGGTAATGACAGGAATAGAGCTATGAGTGTAAAAATTGATTTTATGCGTCGTTTTCCCGGCATCCGTACATATATGACTTACGTTTCTCCTCAATTTCGTGTGAAAGTAGGAGATTATCGCAGCAGGCAAGATGCAGAAAAAATGTACAAACAGGTAAACGTATTATACAATCCCTGCATGATAGTGCCGGACATAATAGTAATAAATACCTTAAAAAATGATTAATCGCATACGCGAAAAAGCAGCGCAATATTTTCCTGAGATACAGGCAATACGTCACCATATCCACTCACATCCTGAATTATCATTTCAGGAGTATAATACTGCCGCATTTATATCTCAGAAACTTGCAAGCTGGGGCATACAACATACAACAGGAGTTGCAGGAACAGGTATTGTCGGGATCATAGAAGGGAAAAATCCCGGTAAACATTGTATCGCTTTACGAGCTGATATGGATGCTTTACCCATACAGGAAATCAATGAAGCAGCATACTGCTCACAAAATAAAGGTGTAATGCATGCCTGCGGACACGATGTGCATAGCTCATGCCTGTTAGGCGCAGCACGTATTTTGAATGACATTCGTGATGAATGGGAAGGCACTATCAAATTAATATTTCAACCTGGAGAAGAAAAACATCCGGGCGGCGCAAGTATAATGATAAAAGAAGGGGTACTTGAAAATCCACGCCCTAAAGCAATTTTAGCCTTGCACGTTTACCCTCATTTGCCCAGTGGTGTCGCAGGTTTCAGAACAGGCCAGTACATGGCCAGCACTGATGAAATATACATAACCATTGAAGGCAAAGGCGGCCACGCCGCAATGCCCCATCAAACAATCGACCCAATTGCTATTGCGGCACAGGTAATTACAGGGCTGCAACAAGTGGTTTCACGAAAAGCAAATCCACTTATCCCTTCAGTGTTGACATTTGGGAAAATAGAAGGCGGCTTTGCAACCAATGTAATTCCAGACAAAGTAGAGCTTGAAGGTACTTTCCGCACTATGGACGAGAAATGGCGTGCCGAAGCACATAAATGGATAAGAGAATTTACAGAACAGACCTGCGCCGCATATGGCGCTAAAGCTATTATTAATATTCCTTCAGGCTACCCATCATTATTCAACAATCCTGAATTAACTGAACTCGCTGAAAATAGTGCAAAAGAATACTTAGGTACTGAAAATGTGAAAACATTAGATAAACGAATGGCGGGAGAAGATTTCAGTTTTTATACTCATCATGTTCCCGGTTGTTTTTTCCGTATCGGCACTAATCGTAAGAATGAGCAATTTACTGTTCCCGTTCACAATGCCCATTTTGATATTGATGAAGAAGCATTAAAAACAGGGGTAGGATTAATGACCTGGTGTGCGGTTAATGCAGTGAGCAAATATTAGTATATCCTCTACCCTATATTCTTTTCCATATTACAGCTGCATTACTTCCGCCGAAGCCGGATGCTGTTTTTAAAGCATACTTAATATTTGCAGCGCTCATACTGGTACTAATATTCAAAGGCACAGAAACTCCCATTTTCTGAAATCCGGCAGAAGGTATTAGTTGCTGATGTTTTAAGCTTTCTATCACCATAGCACTTTCTACAACTCCAGCCGCGCCCAATGTATGTCCTACGTAACCTTTAAAACTATGGATAGGTTTCTTATTCAATCCCAAAATATCAAACGCTTTGGCTTCCATTTCATCATTATATGCAGTTGCTGTGCCGTGTGCTGATATCATATCTATTTCAGCAGAAGATAAATTTGCCTCCCCCAAAGCTCTTTTTATAGCTAATGCTAATTCTTCGCCTGTCCGGGAAGGGCCTGAAATGTGATTAGCATCATTAGATGTAGAACCGGATATAATTTCAGCCAACGAGTTTTCAAAAGAAGACGATGATAAAATAATAGTTGCTGCCGCCTCTCCTAATGAAATACCACTTCTATTCTTATCAAACGGCTTACATGGTGTTTCTGAAATAGCCTGAAAAGATTGAAATCCGCTTAGCACAAAACGGGAAAACCTGTCACACCCTATTACTATTGCATGTTTATACCGACCAGCCTGTAGTAATCTTAAACCATATAATAAAGCGACGATGCCGGATACACAAGCGTGTGATATAACAATTTGTTTTGAAGAAATACCTAATTCCTTTGCGATGATATGAGCGCTGGCATGTAATAGCAATCGCTCATCAGGAATTTGCCCAAGCAGCTCGATGTTCCCCTTCGTTGTGGAAAGTATCAAAACAGTATCGCTTAAATTTAATTCCTCACAATCTTGCAGCGCTTGTCTTGCAGAAAATAATGCTAGTTGCTCAAATGGGAACAGCGTCTGAGAAATTTTTGTATGCGCATCAATATATTGCCATTCAGCGACTCCTATTTTCGATGCCTGAAAAGGGGTATTACTTAGTGATATATCCTCAAACTTTTTTATTCCAATTTTCTCCATGGCCACTGCCTGCCAGTGAGCGGCAATATCCATTCCTAAAGAAGAAACAATGTTGGAAGCTATTGCGTAAACTGACTTAGCCATTCAACCATTTTTGTTTCCATTCAACCATATATTGCGGCAATGTAAGCATCAGCTCCATTCTTTCTTTATCCATAAACACCTGTATAGAGCTACCTAATGCCACTCTTTCATCTGTATCTAAATCGTAAATAACATAATTAAATAACAGCTTAGCGGCCAATGTATCCTCGTAAGTCGTTTGCAAACGTATTTTATGCCCGTATCGCAATACTCTTTTATACTCACAGTTAATATGTACAATCGGAGCTATAATGCTTTGACGATAAAGATCCAGATAGCGCAGGCCATATTCTTTACCAAATGCTTCTCTCCCATCTTCGAAATATCGAATGTAATGTCCATGCCACACTATACCCAAAGGGTCAGCTTCACTAAATTTCACCTCTAATTCCGTATTATTTGTAAGTGTTATAGCCAAATATTTTCGTTTTATCCCGAATAAAAACTAATCTTCCTGCTTAACAAATATCCTCAGTTCACAGCTTGCAATTTCTTCATTATCTGCCATTATCTTTCCATACACAATATGGGCATTCATGATCTGCTGCTGAAAGAACATTTCCGTAATAATAGTCTTATTTACAGCGGGCAATTTTTTTATAACTAATGATCTAATACCGGCAATATACCCAACAGGAACCGGCTTACCAAGCGCACGCAATTTATATCCAGTACCTGCAGCAGCTGTCTGGGCCATATTTTCTACCAAGCCCGGTTCTATAAATACTCCATTCTCTATAAAAATATTATCATTCCTAATTGTAAAACGGCTTAGCGAAACCTTATCATCCGCTTTAATGACTTCATCCACCATTACAAAGGGCGGGCGTTGGGGTATATATGCCAGAATTCCTTCCTGATTCATGCTTTCCAAAAATCATAATAATTAAACCACTGTTCCGGATATTGCCTCAGTTTTTCTTCAAGCAACTTTATATAATCATCCAGCATCAGTTCCATGCCTTGCGTACCACGGCCTTCATAAATTTTACCTGGAAAAGCATAAAAATGATAGTGAAAATTACTCTCTTTGAAAGCAAATACAAAACAAACGGGCGCTTTTAATTTCGAAGCAAGCATAAAAGGCCCGGCAGGGAAATGTGCCTGCTGTCCAAGAAAATCACGCGATACAAGACGATTGCCCGGGCGAAAACGGTCTGCATGCAAACAAATTAATTCATTAC
>Ga0134128_10001616_pt1 | contig 28677 bp, 23 predicted proteins | sample KB31754_FD_96462 | JGI IMG/M metagenome (GOLD analysis project Ga0134128, IMG submission 96462) | Terrestrial soil microbial communities with excess Nitrogen fertilizer from Kellogg Biological Station, Michigan, USA - KB3-175-4 | ecosystem: Environmental > Terrestrial > Soil > Unclassified ... | reverse complement strand
CGCCGGCGTAGATCATGGCGTGCTTGGCCGCGTCGATGGGCCGCGACAAGATGTCGGAGCTCATGTCGGAGACCAGCGGCACGCCCTTCGTGTCCGGCAGGCTCGTCCACTCGGTGCCGAAGATCGTGTTGTTGCTGGTCATGTGCACGTAGGCCGCCTTGGGATCGATCGAGATCTCGCTCGCGGCGGGCAGGCGCACGTAGCGCTTGTCGGCTCCGACGGAGTCGGCGGCGGCGCGGACGGCGCCGACCTTGCCGGCCTCTTTGAAGGCCTGCTTGGCCCAGTGGCCCGTCAAGATATAATCCGCGGAGCGGCCCTGCGGCAGGAAGTTGAAGGGCAGCATCGCGAACTGGAGGCTGGCGCCGCCTTGCAGGGCGATCACGCCGTGGCTCGCCGGCAGGCCGAGCAGCTCGGCGAACAGTCCCAAGGCCTCCGTGTGCGCGGCCTCGTAGGCCTTGCCGCGGTGGCTGTGCTCGACGATGGACATCCCCGTGCCCTTGTAGTCGACGAACTCCGCCTGCGCCTGCTCGAGCACCGACAAAGGCAGGCCCGCGGGGCCCGCGTTGAAATTGATCTTCCGGCCGGTTTCCGTTTTCATTTCGACTCCTTGAGCAGCTTGGCCGCCGCGTCCACGACGATCGGCGTGACCGACTTGCCGATCGAGTTGGTCTCCTCGTAGTGATTCCCCGGAAGGCGAGGGAGCATCCAACGGTGCGGGCTCAGCTTGAAATCGTAGCCGGGGATCATGTAGCCGAGCTCGTCGTTGGCCAGGCCGACCACCATCGGCGCGGGCGCCTTCACGAGGTCGCGCAGATAAGGCCCCTTCGGAGCCTTCGACACGTCGGGAGGGTTCGGGTTGCCGGGCGTGATCAGCGGCCGGCCGAACGTGTACTTGCCGTCGTAGCCGCCGATGACGAGCTCCGGGAAGGCCTCGCCCGGCAGGCCCAGCAGGCGAGCGGGGCCCGCGTCGAGCAGGGCGACCTCGCTCTCGACCCAGGGCTCGTCCGCGTCGTTGAGGCCGAAGAGGATCGCCCGGGCGGTCAGGGACCACCGCTTGTAAGCCGGCAAAGGCTTCCCCTCGCTGTCGAGGAGCTTATGGCCGTAGGTGAGAGCGAATAGAAACATGCGATAGCGAGAGTTCTCGACCGGGACGCGGATGAGCTCGGAGCGATAAGCGAGGGGTCTCTTCGGCGAGGACGAGGTCTTCAACGCGAGCGCCGCGTCCGCCACGGCCGAGCCGATGCGGTAGGACTCGTAAAAATTATCCGCGCGCGAATCGGGAGTCATGAGTCCGCCGATCGGTCCGTTGAGGAAGACGCACGCGCCGCCCGTCTTCTCCTCGACGCGTCCGCACAGAGGGCCGGGATAGTCCGCGGTGATGAGGCGGTTGTCGGGGCCGAGCACCTCGGCGTGGCAGCTCCAATTGACGACCGTCGCGATGGACTTGCCGTCGAGGCCCGTGAGGCGCAGGATCGAAAGGTTCGGGTCGATGACCTGAGGATCGCGCGAGTCGCGGCACAGGCCGCGCGGGTCGAGCATGCCGTGCCCGCCGGCGGCCGCGGCCGGGCGCAGCTGGCTTTCCAGGAGCTTGAGCGACTCGGCGATGCGAGCGAGGATGCGCGCGTGATACTTCTCGTTGATGCCCGAGATCCCGATCATCGGGCCCCACAGGCCGAGCGTGTCCGGGCCCGAGTGCGTGTGGGTCGAATTGAGGAAAAGTGACCGGCCCGGGACGTCGTAGCCCGCCAGGCGGCGCAGCTTCAGGACGTCGTTATGGTAAAAACCGAGCAGGTCGAGCCCCACCAGCGCCACGGTCTCGTTCCCCTCGCGCAGGACGAGGAGGCGCGCGTACAGCGGGTCGTGAACCCCGCGCGGCTTGCGGCCCGTCGCGCCGAAGCCCGCCATCCAGACCCTCTCGGTCTTCAGGTCCGGCGTGATGTCGACCTTCCCCGCCGCGGCGTCGAGCGCGGCGGAGGGCCGAACGAGAGACAAGAGACAGACGAAGGCGAGGAGCATTTTCATGGGATGGCCAGGACCTTCTCGATCTTCTTGAAGAGACGCGCCGAGTCGAAGGGCTTGATCAGGTAGTCGTCGGCTCCGGCCGCGAAGGCCTCCTCGACGTCGCCGCCGCGGCCGAGGCCGGTGACCATCACGATCTTGAGCTTGGCCGTCTTCGCCTCGGCGCGCAGGATGCGGCACACGTCGGTGCCCGACATGCGCGGCAGCATGACGTCGAGCAGGATGAGATCCGGCATCTCCTTCCGCGCCAGGCGGATGGCCTCGGCGCCGTCGGCCGCGATCGTCGACTTGTGGCCCTTCGCCCCCAGCAGCGCCGCGATGTTGTCGGCGATGTCCTGCTCGTCGTCGACGATGAGGATGCGGGCCATCAGCGCTTCCCCGCGGCCGGCAGCAGCAGGATCAGCCGCGTCAGGCCCTTCTCGTCGACCGAGAGCTCGAGCTCCCCTCCCACGCGGCGCATGACGGCGCGCACCAGCCCCAGGCCGAGGCCCGTCGCGGCGAGGATCTGATCCTTCCGGTCGCGCGCCGGATAGAAGAGCTCGAGGCTGCGCCGCGCCTCCGCGGGGTCCATCCTGGGGCCCGCGTACTCGATCTCGCACGCGACCGAAGCGCCGCGCGGCGCGGCCCGGACCACGACGGGGCCGCCGCCGGCGCGGAACTTGCGCGCGTGGAACAGCAGGCTCGAGAGCGAGCGCGTCGCGCGCTCGGCGTCGGTATGGACCTTGGGGAGGCCGTCCGGCAGCTCGACGCGGAGCTCGATGTTCGCGTGCTCGAAGCCGCGGCGCAGCGTGACGAGCGCCTCCTCGAAGAGCTCCTTGGGCTGGACGTCCGCCAGGCCCGAGCGCAGCTCGCGGTGCAGCTCCATGTGCACGAGGTCCCGGATCTCCCCGACGAGGGCGTTCAGCCTGCCGATCTGGTCGCGCGTCATCTCGATCCACTTCACCTGCTCCGCCGGGACCTCGCCGAAGATGCCGGACAGCAGGTTGATGACGGTCATGTTGACCGCGGTGACCGGGGTGTTGATCTCGTGCATCGCGAACGAGAACAGGCGGCCGTAGCGCGCGGCGCGCTCCTCGGTCAGGCGCCAAGCCGCGAGGCCGGCGACGAAGCCTCCCGCGGCGGCGCCGGCGATGAAGGCCGCGGCGCTGCTCATGGCCTCAGCGTCCGAACACCGCGCGCTCGGTCTTCTCGTGCTCGCGCGCGAGGGCGCGGTAGGAGCGCTCGCTCGCCTTGAGCATGCGCAGCTCCTCGGGCTTGAGCTTGCGCACGACCTTGGCGGGAGCGCCGAGCACCAGGGACTCGGCCGGGATCTTCATGCCCGCGGTGATCAGGGCGCCGGCGCCGATCAGGCAGCGCGGGCCGACGGTCGCCTCCATGACGATGGCGCCCATGCCGACGAGCGTGAGGTCGCCGATGCGGCAGCCGTGGAGGATGGCGCGGTGGCCTACCGTGACGCCCTTTCCGACAACCGTGGGATGCCCCTCGCGGGTGTGGATGACGGTGAGGTCCTGGACGTTGGAGCCCGCGCCGATCGTGATCGTGTCGATGTCGCCGCGCAGGACGCAGCCGGGCCACACGGAGGAGCCTTCCGCCAGCGAGATGCGGCCGATGAGCTCGGCGGAATCGTGCACGAAGGCGGTGGGGTGGAGCTTGGGGCGGTCGCCCTGGAAGGATCGGATCATTTGTTAGAATCTAGCACTCCTTAACCCCCCTTTCAATCAAATGCCCGATCGCGACGCGCGCCGCTCCGATTTCCTGGTCCTGGGCAGCGGCATCGCCGGGCTGCTCTCCGCGCTGAAGCTCTCGCGCCTGGGCCGCGTGACGCTCGTCACGAAGAAGGCGGCCGCGGAGTCCAACACGAACTACGCCCAGGGCGGCATCGCGGCGGTGATGAGCCAAGTCGACAGCTTCGACTCCCACGTGCGCGACACGCTGGTCGCCGGCGCGGGGCTGTGCGACGAGGCCGTCGTGCGCCTGACGGTCGCGGAGGCTCCCGAGCGCGTCGGCGAGCTGCGCGAGCTCGGCGTGCGCTTCACCGAGAGCGAGTCGAAGGTCGACCTCGGGCTCGAGGGCGGGCACTCGCACCGCCGAATCCTGCACGCCGGCGACATCACGGGCCGCGAGATCGAGCGCGCGCTGGTCGACGCGGTGCGCCGCCGCCGCATCGAGATCGTGGAGAACCACCTGGCCGTGGACTTGCTCCTCGACCGGGAGCGCGCCTGCCGCGGCACCTACGTCATGGACCGCGCCACGGGGCGAATCAAGCCGTTCACGGCCGACGCGACGGTGCTCGCCACGGGCGGCGCGGGAAAAGTCTATCTCTATACCTCCAACCCCGACATCGCGACGGGCGACGGGATGGCGATGGCGTGGCGCGCGGGCGCGCGCATGGCGGACATGGAGTTCGTCCAGTTCCACCCGACGTGCCTCTACCACCCCCAAGCCAAGAGCTTCCTGCTCTCGGAGGCCCTGCGCGGCGAGGGCGGGAAGCTGAAGCTGCGAGACGGGACGCGCTTCATGGGACGCTACGACAAGCGCCTGGAGCTGGCGCCGCGCGACATCGTGGCTCGAGCCATCGACTCCGAGCTCAAACGGACGGGCGATGCTTGCGTTTACCTGGACATGACGCACCGCGACCGGAAGTTCCTCAAGCAGCGCTTCCCCAACATCTACGAGAAGATATTATCCTTCGGCATCGACATGGCCGAACGCCCCATCCCCGTGGTCCCGGCGGCCCACTTCTTCTGCGGCGGGGTGCACACCGATACGTGGGGCCAGACGTCCGTTCCTCGGCTCTACGCCGTGGGCGAAACGGCCCATACGGGTCTTCATGGGGCCAATCGTTTGGCCTCGAATTCTCTGCTGGAAGGCTGCGTGTTCGCTCATCGCGTCTACGAGCGTCTCTCGTCGCCGGCGGCGCTTCAGGCTCCGGCGCCGTTCACGGCCAAGCCTTGGAACCCCGGCAAGGCCGTCACGTCGGACGAAGCGGTGGTCATCGCCCAAAATTGGGACGAGATCCGCCGGCTGATGTGGAATTACGTGGGCATCGTCCGCACGGATAAGCGATTAGCCCGCGCTCTCGCCCGCATGGAGATGCTCAACCGCGAGATCGCGCAGTACTACTGGGACTTCCTGCCGACGCCGGACGCGATCGAGCTCCGGAACATCGCCGACGTCGCGACCTTGGTCATCCGCATGGCGATCGCGCGCAAGGAGTCGCGCGGGCTGCACTACACTCTCAACTACCCGAAGCCGCGCGAGGCGTGCCGGAAGCCGACGTTCCTCAAGAAATCTCTCGCGCGCCGCTGAGCGTCCCCTCCGCCCGCGCCGCCAGGCGGTTGTGCATGCGGCACAGCAGGCGCACGTTGCGCGCGTCGTCGGAGCGCCCGCCCTTGGCGAACGGGCGGAAGTGGTCGAACTCGAGCGCGTCGCGGGACCCGCAGGGCGAGCCGTCGTCGAACCTCCACGTGCAGCGCCCGTCGTCGCGCTGCCAGACCGCGCGCTTGACCCGCGCCGGGATGTAGCGGCCGCCGCGCCACGCGGCGAGGAAGCGCGGCTCGGGCGCCAATTCGGCGACGAGCTCGGCCTCCGTCGGGGCGAGCCTCTTCTGCGGGTCCTTGCGCTCGAGCAAGGTCTCCAGCGCGTCCCGCAGGACGTCCTCGAGGCGGCCTTCGGGGTATTTGTGCCGGAGCACCTGCTTCGCTCGGTCGATGAGCTTCATGAGGACGACGGCGGCGTCGAAGCCGATGCGGACTCGCTCAAGGGACAAGGGCATGACGGCCTGCCACTCGCCCGACGGCTGGGCGGGCAGGACGCCGGACAGCTCCTGCGGCGCGGAGGGGATCGCCGTCTCGGCGCCCGCGGGCGGGGCGGCCGGCGTCATCCACATCGGAGGAGCGGGCATGCGGTGAAACGCGTCGGGCGTGGCGGGCCTGGGATCGAGTGAGGCGAGGTGCGTCTCGAGCTCCCGCTTGGATTTTCCTCGGGCGATCTCGATCAAATCTTGGTGGTTGGAGTCGGTCAGCACGGGAGACAGAAGCAGGAGCGAACTCAACGAGAGTTCGCCGCTGATGATGAAATCCAGGACGTGCGGATAGCGCTTGCAGATTCGCGCCGCTTGGATGCGCCGGTAGGCGCCGCTTTCGTCGTAGCCGAGGCATTTGACGCAATAACTATAGGTCGATTGAAAGCCTTCTTCCTCGGAAAGACGCCGACGATCATATTCGCCGAGATGGATCAGCAGGGTGCCGAGGCTGTGATGCTCGCGTTGAGCTAGAAATCGCAAATCCTGGCGCAACGTCTGGTCGTCCAACTGGCGGCACGCCTCGATGCGTCCTCGAATCTCATCGCTTGGCTTCATCAGTTCCCTGAACTCGCTCCGGAGCGAGTTCCCTCCCCTCCCTTACGGAACACCCCCCAAAAAAGTTCCCGACGGAAGCCCACGCGGGAGAAACTCAGGTACAGGATCGAGCCTGGCGAACGCTTGTTCGATTTGATACCATGGCCAAGGCATGGATACGATCAAGATCGTCGGGGCCCGCCAGCACAACCTCAAGAACGTCTCTCTCGAGATCCCTCGCGGGAAGATAGTGGTGTTGACGGGGCTTTCCGGCTCCGGGAAATCGTCCCTCGCCTTCGACACTTTATACGCCGAAGGGCAGAGACGCTACGTCGAGTCTCTTTCGGCGTATGCGCGCCAATTCCTCGAGCTGATGGACAAGCCCGACGTCGACCTGATCGAAGGCTTGTCGCCCGCTATCGCCATCGAACAGCGCAACCCGTCCCACAACCCGCGCTCGACCGTCGCCACGGTGACGGAGATCTACGACTACCTGCGCCTGCTGTACGCGCGCGTCGGCCAGCCCCACTGCCCGAGCTGCGGCTCGCGCATCAAGAAGCAGTCGGCTCAAGCCATCGTCGGCGAGGTCCTTCGGACCAGGGCGGGACAATCGGCGGTCGTTTATGCGCCGCTGGTTCAAAGCCGGCCGGGCCAATACGAGGATCTGTATAAACGCCTGCAGCGCTCCGGCTTCGTCACGGCGAGAACCGACGGCAAGATACACGACTTATCTTCGCCCCCCAAACTGGATCGTTATAAAAAGCACACGATCGAGCTGTTCGTCGACAAGCTGAAGGTCTCCGCGGACGAGAAGCAGCGGCTCAACGACTCCATCGAGATCGCGCTGAAGGAGTCGAGAGGATTAGTACGAGTCGAGCCCTCCGACGACCCCGCGGCCGGCAGCCTGCACTCGGAGCACCACGCTTGCCCCAAATGCGGCCTCTCTCTTCCGGAGATCGAGCCTCGCCTTTTCTCCTTCAATTCGCCCTACGGCGCCTGCCCCACCTGCGACGGCTTGGGAGTGAAGACCGACGTGACCGAGGACCGCATCGTCCCCGACCCGACGAAGTCGATCAACGAAGGGGCGATCGTCGCTTGGGCCGATCCGGTGACCACGCGGACGAATCGATGGAAGAGGTCTTGGTCGGGTTATTACACGGAGATCCTCGACCAAGTGGCCGATCAGTTCGGCATTCCGTTGGACAGGCCGTGGAACAAGCTCTCGGACAAGCACAAAGACGTGATCCTCCACGGCGGCGGCACCTACACCCCCTCCTGGGCCAAGAACCCGCAGGAGTTCGAGGGCGTGATCAAGAACCTCGAGCGCCGCGCGCAGGAGAGCGAGTCCGACTTCGTCAAAGGCGCCATCGCGGAGCGCTTCATGGCCAAGAAGCTCTGCCCCGCGTGCAAGGGCGCGCGCTTGAAGCCCGAGGCGCTGGCGGTCAAGATCGGCGGGCGCGGCATCCACGAGGTCGTGGTCATGTCGGTCGAGAAGGCGCAGGCCTTCTTCCGCGGCCTCGGCCTCAGCGACACCGAGCGCGCGATCGCCAAGCAGGTCCTCAAGGAGATCGTCTCGCGCATCGAGTTCCTGTCGGCCGTCGGCCTCGACTACCTGACCCTCGACCGCGCCTCGGAGGCGCTCGCCGGCGGCGAGGCCCAGCGCATCCACCTCGCCACGCAGATCGGCTCCGGGCTGACGGGCGTGATGTACGTGCTGGACGAGCCCTCCATCGGTCTCCACCCGCGCGACAACTCGCGACTGCTCGCCACCTTGCGCCGCCTGCGCGACCTCGGCAACACCCTCATCGTCGTCGAGCACGACGAGGAGACCATCCGGACCGCCGACTATATCGTCGACCTCGGACCGGGAGCCGGCGTGCACGGCGGCAGCATCGTGGCCGCCGGACGGATCGGCGACATCCTCAAGTCGAAAGCCTCTCTCACGGGCGCCTATCTCCGCGGTGAGGGGCATCTGCCTCCCCCCTCGAAGAGCCGCGCGCCCAAGGACTGGCTGAAAATCCGGGGAGCCCGGCAGTTCAACCTGAAGAACCTCGACGTCGACGTGCCCTTGGGCGAGTTAGTGTGCGTCACCGGCGTCTCCGGCTCGGGCAAGTCCACCCTCGTCCACGAGATCATCTACAAGGCTCTGGCTCAGCGGCTGCACGGCGCCAAGGACGAGCCCGGCCCCTACAAAGCGATCCTGGGAGCCGAGAACATCGATAAAGTGATCGTCGTCGACCAGACCCCCATCGGCCGCACGCCTCGCTCGAATCCCGCCACTTATACCGGGCTGTGGGGGCCGGTCCGCGATCTGTTCGCCATGCTCCCCGCCGCGAAGGCGCGCGGCTACAAGCCGGGCCGCTTCTCGTTCAACGTGAAGGGCGGCCGCTGCGAGAACTGCGAGGGCGACGGCGTCCTGAAGATCTCCATGCAGTTCCTGCCGGACGTCTACGTGCCCTGCGACGAGTGCAAGGGCCAGCGCTTCAACGAGGAGACGCTGTCGGTGCGGTACAAGGGCAAGAACATCGCCGAAGTCTTGGCCATGTCGGTCTCCGAGGCCGCCGTCTTCCTGTCGGCTCACCCGAAGATGGTGCGCGTGCTCAAGACCCTCGAGGACGTCGGCCTCGGCTACGTGGCCCTCGGCCAAAGCGCGACCACCCTCTCGGGCGGCGAGGCCCAGCGCGTCAAGCTCGCGACCGAGCTGTCGCGGCGCGGGACCGGGCGGACGCTGTACATCCTGGACGAGCCGACCACCGGCCTCCATTTCGCCGACGTGGCCAAGCTGCTCGAGGTGCTCCACCGCCTGACCGACCAGGGCAATACCGTCCTGGTCATCGAGCACAATACGGACGTGATGCGCTCCTCGGACTGGCTCATCGACCTCGGCCCCGAGGGCGGCGACGGCGGAGGCACCTTGGTGGCCGCGGGCCGGCCGGACGACATCGCCCGGAACAAAGCGTCTTTCACCGGCCGCTTCCTGGCCGAGCTCCAGTCCGCCGCCGCGGCCTAGCTACTGGCGCCGGCTCTGTCCGGCGCCCGGGAACACCAGCTGCGGCTTGACTTCCCAGCCGCTGGAGAAGCCCTTGAACCCGGCGCCCGGACCCGCCTCGTCGATCACGCCGTCGCTCTGGCTGATCTCGCTCCTCTTCAACGAGGCCACGCGCCGCTTGTGGACGGGATCGCGGAGCCAGAGGCGCCAGCGCTTCTCGAAATCGCCGACGTTCCGGTACTGATAGGCCAGGCGCAGGGCGTCCTCGACGCTCTGGCCGTCGCGGAGCTTGTCGCAGAAGGCCTTGAACTGCAGGTGTGAGTGCTTGCGGACCAGGAAATGGGTGATCGAGTAGGCCTGGACATAGAATTTGGCGACCTGGTCCTTGTTGTCTTGGAGGTCCCGGGTCGGGTTGATCTGGAAGAAGGTCTCCATGGGAAACCAGCTCCGCGCGTCCATGGCGACCATGTTCTGGTACCACTGGGACGTCTCCGGATGCTCCGGGGAATCGGCCTCCTCCAGCATGGCCAAGCCCTCGTTGACCCAACTCGGCGGGTCGCGGCGCCCCTCCCGGAAGTACTTCACGAAGATCAGATGGGTGTTCTCGTGCGAGAGCACGCGCAGCATCTGGGACGTCTCCCGCATGGCCGGGATGGCGACGGCGTTCTTGTCGTAGACGGCGACGCCGTTGGACCACGGGGGCGGCGAGAACTCGCCGTGGACGTAGGAGTCTAGGTCCTTGTACAGGTACAGATTGGCCCTGTCCTTGCCCGACAGGTTCGAGAACATGCCCAGGTCCATTCGCAGGCGGAAATTGATGTGCTCGATGCCGATGGTCAAGCCCGGCGGCAGCCAGGGCGACTGGTGAAGGACCCGGAAGTGGGGCGTCAGCGTCTCTCGCCACTCCCAGCCGCTCCCCAGGGGGGCGGCGACCGCCATCTGAGAGGCAAGCGCCGCCAGCAGGAGCCAAACGGGCATCGCGCTTCAGTCTAACAGATCAATCCATTGTCCGCCAGGCGGGTTTTTGGTAAAATGAACGACTTAAAGCCGGATACCCTGCCGACCGTACGGAGAAACCAGATGGCGACGATGCGAACGCTGTTCCTGAACCCCCCCTCTTTCGAAGGGTTTGACGGGGGTGCGGGAGCCCGCTATCAGGCGAAGCGCGAAATCCGCTCTTTCTGGTTCCCCACCTGGCTGGCCCAGCCGGCCGCCCTGATCCCCAATTCCAAGCTGATCGACGCCCCCGCCGACGATCTGGACCTCCAGGAGGTCCTGCGCCGGGCCCGCGGCTTCGAGCTGTGCGTCATCCATACGTCGACTCCTTCCTTCGATAACGACGTCAAGGTCGCCGAGGCCCTCAAGTCGCAGAACCCCGACATGCGCATCGGGTTCGTCGGCGCCCACGTGGCCGTCCTGCCCGAGCAGTCCCTCAACATGGCCCCGGTCCTGGATTTCGTCGGCCGCGAGGAGTTCGACTACACCCTGCTCGAGGTCGCCGAGGGCCGCCCGTACGAGAGCATCGCCGGTTTGTCGTTCCGGAAAGGGTCGGAGATCGTGCATAACCCGGACCGGACTCTCATCGAGGACATGGATAAGCTGCCCTCGGTTCTGGACGTCTACAAGCGGGACTTGATCGTCGAGAACTACTACATCGGTTATCTCAAGCATCCCTATCTCTCGATCTACACGGGCCGGGGCTGTCCCGCGCGCTGCTCCTTCTGCCTGTGGCCCCAGACGGTCGGCGGCCACGTCTACCGCACGAAAAGCGCTGAGGCGGTCATCGCGGAGATGGCCAAGGCTCAAAAGATGTTCCCCCAGGTCAAGGAGTTCTTCTTTGACGATGACACGTTCACGGCCGACCTGACTCGCGCCGCCGAGATCGCCAAGGGTCTCGGCAAGCTGGGCATCACGTGGTCGTGCAACTCCCGCGCGAACGTTCCCTACCAGTACCTCAAGGTCTTCAAGGATAACGGCCTGCGTCTCCTGCTTGTCGGCTACGAATCGGGCAATCAGCAGATCCTCAACAACATCAAGAAGGGCGTGCGCGTCGACATCGCCAAGGAATTCACGAAGAATTGCCGGAAGCTCGGGATCATCATCCACGGGACCTTCATCCTCGGCCTGCCCGGCGAGACGAAGGAGACCATCGAGGAGTCGATCAAGTACGCCTGCGGCCTCAACGTCGACACGATCCAGTGCTCGCTGGCCGCGGCCTATCCGGGCACCGAGCTGTACCGCCAGGCGATGACCAACAAGTGGTACGACGACAGCGTCCTGATCCGCAACGACGGCACGCAAAGCGCGGCCATCCAGTATCCGCACCTCAAGGCCGCGGAGCTCGAGGCCGGCGTCAAGCGCTTCTACTCCAAGTTCTACGCGCGTCCCACGCCGATCTTCCGCATGCTCAAGGCGATGGCCAAGGACCCGATCGAGCGCAAGCGCCGCCTGCGCGAGGGCAAGGAGTTCCTCGACTACCTGCGCGGACGGCAGGCCCCGGCGGCCTCCCGCCTGGAGCCGGCGAAGACCGAGAAGAAGGAAGCGGTCGCGGCCTAACCCGGGTCGATCCTCATGGATTGGCCGATCGTCAGCTTCGCGATGCTCGCGGCCGCCTTGGCGGGCCATACGCTGTTCACGCTCCTCGCCACGGCGGCCGGGGTCTTCGCCCTGCTGTTCTCGGCCGCGGCGGCCTTCTTCGGCCGCCGGTTCCTGGTGGGCCTGCGCCGCAGGCCCATGGCCGCCTCCCTGCCGCCGGTCACCGTCATCAAGCCGCTCAAGGGCGCCGAGGGGCCCCTGTACGAGAACCTGGCCAGCTTCTGCCGGCAGCAATACCCCTGCTTCCAGCTGGTGTTCTGCCTGCAGAGCCCGGACGACCCCGCCCTCGGCGTCGTCAGCCGCCTCAAGCGCGAGTTCCCCGGCGTGGACATGGAGGTCGTGGTCTCCAAGAACCGCATCGGCTTCAACCCGAAGGTCAACAACATGGCCAACGGGTACGCCTTCGCCAAGTACGACCTGCTCCTGCTCTCGGACTCCGACATCCACGTGCGCCCCGACTTCCTGACCCGGATGGTGGTCCCCTTCTCCAATACCGGCACCGGGCTGGTCACGGCCTTCTACGAGGCGACCGGCTCGCGAGGCGTCTGGGGCCACATGGAGTCCCTGTCGGTCAACGCCAACTTCCTGCCGCAGGCGCTGTGCGCCGCCGCGTTCGGCATGCGCTTCGCGATGGGCGCGGCCATGATGGTCCGCCGCTCCGCCTTCGAGGCGAGCGGCGGCTTTGAAAATCTCGCCGATCATTTGGCCGACGATTTTTGGCTGGGAGAGTCGATCCGCGAGGCCGGCTGGGGCCTGGAGCTCTCCGACGCGGTCGTGGAGACCGTCCCCGACATCGACAACGGCGCCGAGCACTTCAAGCACCTCGTGCGCTGGGCGCGCACCATCCGCATCTGCCAGCCCGTCGGCTACGCCGCCAGCCTCATACAACACGGCTTCTCCCTGCTGACGATCAAGGTCCTCATGTTCGGCGCCGACCGCCGCACCTTGGCCCTGCTGGGCGCCATCTGGGCCGCCAAGGCCTCCGCGAGCCTGTTCCTGGACGAGGGGCTGGGCGGGCGCCAGCCGGCGCGCGCGCTGTGGCTGCTGCCCCTCTCGGAGTGGTTCTCGTTCGCGGCCTGGTGCGCCGGCTGCTCCTCCTCGCGCGTCCTCTGGCGCGGCGAGCTCTACGAGGTCCGCTCCCACGGCCGCCTCGTCCCCGTCGCCGCGCCGCTGCCCCGGGCCGTCGCGGTCGAGCCCTAGGCGCGCCCATGCTGGCGCGTTCCCGGGCGCTCTTCACGCGCGTCGTCGTCGCGCTGGGCGCGGCGACCTTCCTTTACCTCCTCTACAAGTTCAACCCGGTGCGCATCTGGGGAGACTTGGCGGCGTTCGGCTGGGGCTTCGCCGCCCTGCTGCCGTTCCAGATCTTCGACCACATGCTCAACGCGACGGGCTGGAAGCTGGCCCTGCCTCCGGAGAGCGCGGGCGGCGTCCGGTTCTGGGACCTCGTGCGCATCCGCATCGCGGGAGACGGGGTCAACTACCTGACGCCCAGCGCCCAGATCGGCGGCGAGTTCGTGCGGCCCGGCATGATGCGCTCCTCGCTGCCGGACGACGTCAAGATCACGAGCGTGCTGATCGCCAAGATCACCCAGTCGGTCGGGCAGGCGTTCTTCATCCTGAGCGGCCTCGGCTACCTCCTGCACGCGCATCTGTTCCAGTTCGAAGGGCGCGAGGCGACGCTCGGCGCGATCGGCGTGGGCGGGATCCTCTTCGGGCTGGTCGTCGGCACGGGCCTGCTCATCATGGAGCCGCCGGCGTGGTTCGAGCGCCGCTTCCCGGCGGCCGTCGAGGCCAGCGCCGGCGTGCGGGCGCTGCTCAAGCGCTACCTGCGCGAGCATCCCCTGCGCATGGCGGGCTCGACCGGGTTCTTCATGCTCGGCTACTGCTGGGGCGCGGCCGAGGTGTGGCTGATCTGCCACTTCTTGGGCCTGCATCTGACCGCCGAGACCGCTCTCTCGATCGAGTTCCTCTCCAACCTCGTCGACGCGCTGGCCTTCTGGGTTCCCGCCAAGATCGGCACCCAGGAAGCCGGCAAGACCGCGATCTTCCTAGGTCTGGGCCTGCCCGCCGAGCTCGGCTTCACGCTCGGCATCATCCGCCACGTGCGGGAGCTATGCTGGGCGGCGCTAGGGCTGGGCCTGTATGCGGCGCACCAGCGCGTCGCCGGCCGCGCGCCCGTGGCCACGGCGCCAGGCTTGTAGAGCTCCGCTCAAGCGGAGTCGGTGCCAGGGTTGAAGGAGTCTTCGCGCGAAGAGTCAACCCCGCGCGCGGACGAGCGCGATGCCGGAGGACTGAAGGCGCTCGCGCACGCGCGGGCTCGTCAGCATCTCGAGCTCGGTGATGGTCTGGTGCGTGGGGTGGGGTTTGTCGACGACCCGAGACGCCGGGTCCGTGCTGGGGTGGCAGTAAATCTCCGTGGTCCCTTCCGGCAGGTTCTGCAGCAGCCAGAGCACGTAGTCCTCAGTCATGCGCCCGGAGCGCAAGAGACCCCAGGTGGGCGGCGTCTCAAGGCCGCGGGCCGCGCCGGCGAAGAGCCCCCGCATGGCGGCGAACGTGCCGGCCAAGGCCATGCGCGGCCAGTGGGGATCGGCGTCGGCGGGATAGCCGAGGTTCGCCTTGAGCTCGCCTCGCGGCACGCGCACGCGCGGGATGCCGTACTCGCGCGCCAGGCGGCACAGGGCCGGGAAGATCACCGGATGGATGTGGATGTTGATATGGCCGTCCGCGTGCGTGGGCTTGATGCCGAGAGCGAGCAGGGCCTCGATCTGGGCCCGGATCTCCCTCTCCACGCCCGCGCGGGCCTTCGCGTCGAAGAAGTAGCGCAGGCCCGCCTTCTCCGGCGCGTCGGCGCACAATTCCAAGTGGAGGCCGACGCCGAGCCCCGGCTCCTCCCGGGCGATGGCGGCCGCCTCGGCGGCCGCCGGGCGCAGGACCATGAGGCTCGCGAAGCCCAGGATCCCCTCGCGGTGCGCGCGGCGGACGGCCGCGTTGACCTGCGAGGAATAGCCGAAGTCGTCGGCGGTGACGATCAGGGACTTCCGGCTCAATTCTCTGCCGGCATGAGGTCGTTGCCGGTGCCGATGGTCAGCGTGCAATTGGCAGGGGTGCCCGCGGTCGTCACCGTGGGCTGAGGAGGGTTCGTCACGGTGGTCGGCGTGCACGTGCAGCCGCAAGTCCCGGGAGGAGCCACGCTCGCGGGCGAGCAGGAGTAGTTGGGGACGTTGTTGGCGCACGAGACGCCGTACCCGGTGGCGCCGCTGCCGGCGGCGGCCCAACTGGTGACGATGGTGTTCAAGGCGCTCTGGTCCAAGCGCTTCTCCTTCATCACGTACTCGTTGCGCGAGTTGGCCTTGTAGCGGAGCATCGCCATGCGCAGGATGCCCGCGGCGAAGATCGAGACCAAGACGCTGGTCACCAGCACGTGGAGAAGGATGCTCCCGCGCTCGTTCCGGCGCCGCGCTCGCTCAGTTCTCAAGGATGATCTCCGTGTCGTAGGGGATGGTCACCGGGGCCTCGGTGATCGTCCCGCCGTTGCCGCCCGCCGAGACCGAGTTGCCCGTGGGATTGCCGACCGCGTAGCGCAGGCGGACCGCGTTCAGCGTGTTGGGGTCCTGGACGAAGACGGGATTGACGCCGTTGCGATAGATGCCGGTCGCGACGATGGTGTCCCCGCCGCGCGCGCCGCTCGAATAGGACGCCTGCGTGCAGGCGGGCGCGACGGTCGGGCAGGTCCCGGTGTTGTTCATGACCTTGCGCAGGATGGCGTTGCCGTACGGCGCCGCGTCGGTCGTGTCGAAGCAGTAATAGTAGTTGTTGGTCGGCGTCGCGGGAGTCGTGACGACTTGGCCGGGAGTAGTCCCACGCATCGTCCAGTTGGTGCAAACGATCAGAGTGTCGGCCCCGGCGGCTCCCGAGGGCGGGTAGCCGATCGCGCCGGCCGCCGCGATGTCGGAGCTCATGGAATCGATGCCGGCCTGCGCCCAGGCGGAGGTCGTGTCCATGCGCTGGTTGCGGATCGAGGCGCTCGTCATGTTCGCCGTGAAGTTGAAGAGCCCGAGCAGGACGATCGTGGACAAGACCGTGGCCACGAGCATCTCGATGAGCGTGAAGCCCGAGTCCCCGCGGCGCGCGCTCGATTTCCGTTCCTTGCTCATGGCTCCGTCCAGTTGGCGGCGAACGAGATCGTCGGCACGTCGGTGGCGGTCGGCACGGTCGCGTTGCAGCCGCCGACGGGCCAGGAGACGGTGTACGAGATCGAGCCGCCGTAGGTCGCATTCTCCATCGAGGGCACGATGCCGCTCAGCACGTGAGTGCCGCAGGTGAGAGCCCAAACGTTGCCGAGGCTGTCGGTGATGGTGCCGCCGGGGCCCGGGCCCGGGGCTTGATTGAGGGACCACCGATTAGTCCCGTTGCTGGCGTTGGGGCCCTGGATCATGGTGCAGGGCCCCGCCGGGCATGCGCCGGTGGTTTTGATGCAGCCGCAGGCGGTGACGTAGTTCTTGAGCTCCCCGGAGATCTGGGCGATGCCCTGGTTGAAGGCCTGCCGGTGCGAGGAGTGGGCCGAGCCCTGCGTGGCCGTCACCGCGACGCCCAGCACGGCGGTCACCATGACGGAGCCGATCAGCATCGCGACCATGACCTCGACGAGCGAGAAGCCGGAGCGGCGGTCCCGGCGTCGCCGGCGGGCCTCGGCGCGAGGCATGGGGATCAGTACGCCGGGGCCGGCGCCCCCCCGCCGGCGGTGATCAAGCCCGAGTTGCTGACGATGTAGGTCCAGCCGTTGTAGGGCGCGTTCGCCGTCGCCGCGCGCGCGGCATACGCGGTGGAGCCGCCCGCGCAGCCGCCGCCGCCTCCGCCCCCGGTCGCGTCGCACGCGTTGAACGTGTACGGCCGGTCGCCCCAGTCCTGGTCGGCCAGGTACTTGCAGGTCACGAGGCAGCAGGCGTTCGAGGCGGGAGTGGCGGTGCACGAGGCCGAGGTGCAGGCCGGCGCCCCGCCGCAGGCGGTGTTGGCGGTCGTCGGGAAGGCGCCCGCCACGTAGGCGTTGTTGTGATCGAGGGCGAACATCTTGTTCGTCGTGGCGATCATGTTGACGGTCGCGACGGCGTCGTCGGCCTTGCCGACCTCGACCGTCTTGAGGTACTGCGGCACCGCGATCGACGTGAGGATGCCGATGATCAGGACGGTGACCACCAGCTCGATCAGAGTGTAGCCCCGGAATTTGTCGGCGCGCATCAGTGGCCTCCCATGTTCGACAGCTTGAAGATCGGCATGAACACCGCCATGACGATGACGCCGACGATGGCGCCGATGCCGACGATCATCAGGGGCTCGATGATCGCGTTGAAGCGGCGCGTGAACTGGTCGATCTGCTCCTTGTAGAAGGACGAGAGCGTGACGAGCATGTCGGGCAGCTTGCCCGACTCCTCGCCCATGAACATCATCTCGGTGACCAGGTTGGGCAGAGCGCCCGTCTTCTTGAAGGACTGCGAGATCGACTTGCCGCCGGCGACGTCGTTCTTCACGGAGACGAGCACGCGCTTGAAGATGATGTTGTTGGCGAACACGCCCTCGAGGACGGTGATCGCGTTCAAGATGCTGACGCCCGACTCGATGAGCGTCGACAGCGTCGTCAGCATGCGCTCCACGAGGATGTTCTTGACGAAGTCCCCGAAGAACGGGACGCCCAGGATCATCTTCCACTTCGTCTCCTGGCCGGCCTCCGTCGAGGTGTAGGCGCCCCACGCGAAGGAGACGACGATGACCCCCACGATCAGCCCGAAGAGGTGGTGGACCAGCAGGTTCGACACCAGGATGATGAACGCGGTCAGCGGCGGCAGCTTCATGCCGAAGCTGGCGAAGATGTCGGCGAAGACCGGGACGATCTTGACGATGAAGAAGAACAGGACGCCGAGCGAGATCGTCATCAGCACGCCGGGATAGGCCATCGCCGTGATCAGCTTGCCCTGCAGCTCCGCCTGCGCGGCCGAGTAGGCGCCGATCTGCTTGAGCACCTTGGGCAGCTGGCCGCCCATCTCGCCGGCCTGCACGAGCGAGACCCACAGCGTGTCGAAGACCACGGGGTGCTTCTCCAGCGCCTTGTACAGCGCCGTGCCGCTGGCGACGTCCTTGGTCACCTGGCCCAGCGCGTACTGCAGTCCCTTGGAGCCCGAGTTCTCGCCCAGCAGGGACAGCGCGCGCACCAGCGGCACGCCGCCGTTGAGCAGAGTGGCGAGCTGCTCGGCGAAGAAGACGAGGTCGCGCAGCTCGACCTTGCCGCCGGCTTGGGCGCCCCCTCCCTTGCCGCCGCCGGAGGCCTTGTCGGCGCTGATGGAGAGGATGAAGTAGCCCTTCGCCTGCAGGGCGTTGATCGCCTCGTTCTCGTCGTTGGCCTCGATGGCGCCGCTCGAGGTCTCCCCCTTGTTGTCCTGAACCGTGTAGGAATATCGAGCCATGTTTTATCGCCTTGAACGCAGTGTAACAGCCGCCGGAACCCTTGTCAAACTCGCCTCACTCGGCCACCGTCACCGACATGACTTCCTCGATCGTCGTCAGCCCCTGGAGCACCTTGCGGAAGCCGGAGGCGCGCATGTTCCACATGCCGGCCTCCTCGGCCGCGGTCTTCAGGCGCCCGATGTCGCCGCCGTAGCGGTAGATGATCTCGCGCATCTGCGCGTTGATCTTGTAGACCTCGTAGATCGCCTTGCGGCCGGAGTAGCCGGTGCGCGAGCACTTGTCGCAGCCGCGCGGCTCGTAGAAGGTCAAGGTCGCCGCGTCCGGAGGCGTCTCGAGCAGGGCCTCCTTGATCGTCGTCTGCACGACCTCGTCCGGGAGCTTGATCGGGCGGCGGCAGTGCACGCAGAGCAGGCGCACGAGGCGCTGGGCGGCCGCGAGTTGGAGCGAGTTCGCGAGCATGAACGGCTCGATGCCCATGTCGATGAGGCGCACGACGCACGACAGCGCGTCGTTGGTGTGCAGCGTCGAGATCACGAGGTGACCGGTCAGCGCGGCGCGCAGGCAGGTCTGCGCCGTCTCCTGGTCGCGGACCTCTCCGACCAGGATGACGTCCGGGTCCTGGCGCAGGAAGGAGCGCAGCGCGGACGCGAACGTCAGGCCGATGGTCGAGCGCACCTGGACTTGGTTGATGCCCTCGATCTTGAGCTCGACCGGGTCCTCGATGGTCATGATGTTGATGTCGGGGCTCTTGATCGTGTTCAGGATCGCGCCGAGCGTCGTGGTCTTACCCGAGCCGGTGGGGCCCGTCATGAAGAAGAGGCCGTGCGGCTTGTTGGCCGCCTCGATGATGTCGTCGCGCTGCTTGGGATCCATGCCGACCTTGTTGATGTCGAGGTCGACGGCGCCCTTGTCGAGCAGGCGCATGACGACCTTCTCGCCGAACACGCACGGGCAGATCGAGACGCGCAGGTCGATGACGCGGTTCTGCACCTTGATCGAGAACTGTCCGTCCTGGGGCAGGCGGCGCTCGGCGATGTCGAGCTTGGACAGGATCTTGATGCGCGAGATGATCGCGTTGAAGGCCTGCTGCGCCGGGTTGGGGCGCTCGTAGAGCACGCCGTCGATGCGGAAGCGGACGCTGACGCGCTCGTCGAATTTCTCGATGTGGATGTCCGAGGCGCGCTCCTGGATGGCCTGCTTGAGGATCGCGTTGACGAGCGAGACCGCCTGCGCGCCTTGGGCGCCCGCGGTGACCGCGTCCAGGTTCAGGCGCTGGTCCTCGGCCGCGACCTCCTCGACGTCGTCCTCGTTCTCCTTCTTCGCGTTGAGCGTCCGGTCGATGACGCTGCCGCCGAGATAGAACTCGTCGATGGCCTTGATGATCTGCGTCTTCGTCGAGATGAAGGGCTGGATCTCGTGCCCGGTCAGCAGCTTGAGGTTGTCGAGCAGCAGCACGTTCTCGGGGTCGGAGATGGCGACGGCCAGCACGTTGTTGTCCTGGAAGAGCGGCAGCAGGAAGTTCTCGCGCGCGAAGTTCTCCGGGACCGATTTCTCCAGGCCCTGCCCTTTCTCGGCGCGCAGGATCTTGTTGTCGCGCGAGGCGTACGGGATGCCGTACTGCTTGGAGAGCGCGATCGCGATGTCGTCCTCTTTCGAGAAGCCGAGCTTGACCACGGCCTCCGCGAACTGGCACTTCGACTGGACCGCGACCTTTTGGGCTTTGTCCCGCTGCTCTTCGTTCAGGACGCCGCTGTTGACGAGGATCTCTGCCAGGGTGGACATGAAGCGGGCACCTTCCTATAAGCGAAGTATAGCCGCCTTGCCGGCCTTGTCAAGTCCCGGTGACCTGGGCTTTTCGTGAATTCCGAAGGCTTAATCGCTGACGATGGTCGGCGTGATGAAGATGACCAGGTCGGTGTTCGTGCGGCTGTTCAGCTCGCTCGTGAAGAGCCAGCCGACCAGCGGGATGTAGCCCAGGAACGGGACCTTGCGCACGACCTTGTTCTCGACCGAGCGCAGCAGGCCGCCGAGGACGAGCGTCTGGCCGTTCTTGACGCGGACCAGCGTGATGGCCTGGCGCCGGACCGGGTTGAAGACCGGATTGCTCGCCGTCGAGATGGCCGCCTGCTGGACGTCGATGAAGGCGGGCTGCAGCAGCATCGTGATGTAGCCCTCCTTGTTGACCTGGGGAGTGACCTTCAGGATCACGCCGGTCTCGTAGCGCTCGGCCGTCGTCGAGGCTTGCGACGTGCCGTTTCCGCCGGCGATGGTGCTCTGGATGGCCACGGCCTCGTTGGAGGCGATCTCGATCGTGGCCGTCTTGTTGTTCAGAGTCAGGATCTTCGGCTTGCCGAGGAAGCGGCCCTCGGAGCGCTGGACCAGCGCGCGCAGCGTGATCGCGAGCTGGCTCAGGTCGAGCACGCTCGTCTTCAGGTAGCCCGTCTGCGTGATAGCCAAAGCGCCGTTGCTGCTGCTGGAGCTCGAGTTCGAGCTGCCCAGCGAGCTGATGATGCCCGCGGTCGGATTCAGCGGGTCGAAGAAATGAGCGTTGCTCAGGTTCTTCGGCAGGTTCAGCGGGAAGGTCGTGTCGCGCGCGCCGCCCGTGAAGGTGCCCAGCTCGCCGTTGGTGCCGCCCCACTCGAAGCCGAGGTTGCGCGTGCGGTCGGAGTCGATCTCGACGATCTGCGCCTCGATCATGACCTGGGGAGCCTTGCGGTCGAGCTCCGCGATGATCTGCTCGACCTGCGGGAAGACCTCCGGGATGTCGGTGACGATCAGCGAGTTGGTGCGCGGCTCGATCTCGATGTCGCCGGCCTTGGACAGCACCGTGCACAGGATCCGCGTCACGGAGATCTTCTGGTTCTTGGTGGTGCAGGGCTTGACCTGTCCCCCGCCCGGACCGCCGCCGCCGCCGCCCCCTCCGGAGTTCGAGGAGCCGGCCGTGCTCGAGTCGCCGAGGTCGTCGGCCGTCAGCGGGATCAGCGGGATGAAGGAGAGCGAGTAGATGCGCGTGATCAGGTTCTCGGCCTGCTTCGAGCGCTGCGTGACGACGTACGTGTTGCTTTTGCCGATCTGCTGGTAGGTCAGGCCCTTGATCTCGAGAAGGACCTGCAGCGCCTCGCGGACGGTCACGTTCTGCAGGAACGCGGTGACGCGCTTCTGCTCCAGGCCCTCGGTGATGATGAAGTTGACCTTGGCCTGCGCCGAGATCGTGTCGAGGAAGGTGGCCAGCGGCGCGCCCTTGACGCGCACGGTCACGCGCGTGTCGAGCGGCGCGGTCGAGGAGACGGTCGCGGGCTTGGCCGCGGGAGCGGCGCCGATCTGGACGCTCTGCACGCTGCGCGACTCGATGAGCTTCTCGTCGCCGGCGGGGAGGTCCGACGACGGCGCGGCGGCGGAGGCGCCCCCGGCGCCGGGCTCGGACACCGTCTCGCCGCCCGAGTCGCCGACGGGGCCGCCGTCGGTCTTGCCTTTCATCGAGCTCTGGAAGTCGGGGTTGGCCTCGGGCTCGGCCTGGCGCCGCTGGGCGTAGGCGGGCGCCGCGCTCTCGAGCGCGAGCGCGGCGGAGGCGACGACGGCCGCGGCCGCCCGCGCGAGTCGAGTTCTGCGACGCATTCCCTTGTTGTCCACAAACATGATGCCTCCCTGCCTACTCCACGTTCACGCTGAGCCGGATCTTGCGCCCGTTGTAATCCAGCATGACTTCCGACGAGGTGATCTTGAGGACCTTGACCTTGCCCTTATAGTTGTCGACGGTGAAGCTCTCCCCGGGGTTGATCGTCGTGCCGTTGATGATGGCGAGGTTCTCGCCGTCGGCCTTCGCGACGATGCCCTGCAGCTCGATCTTGCGCTCGATCGGCGGCTGCATGCGGACGCGCTTCTTCGCCGCGGGCTTCGGGCGGTTGGCTTCCTCGAGAGCCTTGCGGCGCGCCTCCTCGGCGAGCGCCTCCTCCTGGAGGCGCACGAGGTCCATCGGCGACATCATCGGGTCGCGGCTCAGGACGATCGTGGGCGTCGAAGACACGGACACCGGAGCCGTCCCCGCCGCCGGCGGCGCGGCCGGCGCGAGGGCCGCTCCGGCGGTCCGAGCCGCGCCGGGAAGCGGCGGGACGGGCGCCGGGCGCGGAGCGCGGCCGGGAGCGACGGCGGCGAGCGCCGGGGCGGCATTGGCCGGAGCGCTTGTCGAGACCGTCCCCGCGGTCATGGGAGGCGGCGTCAGCCCCGGCGCGGCGCCCGTCGACGACGCCATCGGGTTGACGAGGCGGCCGGCCGCGGGCGGAGGGGTCTGGAAGACGCCGCCGTCGGCCCGCTTGCTCGCCTTGGCCGAGATGGCGTGATCGCGCTCGGCCTTCAGATGGGACCACCAGTTGTAGAACAGGAAGCCGGGCACGGCCAGGGCCGCGGCCAGGATGACCCAGCCGAGTCCGCCGCGCCCGCCGCCCGGCGCCCCGGCCATTACTGGAACCTCATCTTGGGGATCACGGTCGTGATGTCGCACGTCGCGCCGTTGAAGCCGAGCTTGTCGTTCTTCTTCGCGAGGTCCAGGGTGTTCATGTGCATGAGCGGCTTGGCGTTCTCGATGCGCAGCAGCCAGTCGTAGAACTCCGAGAAGCGGAGGGTCAAGGAGACGGACGAGGTCTGGAAGATGAGGCCGTTGAGCTCCTGCTCCTTGACCGGCGTGAAGTTCTCGGGCTCCAGGCCGCCGACGAGCAGCGAGTCGCGCACCGAGTTCGAGAGCCACTGCTCGCGGTCGTTGAGCGCGGGGAGGCCGTTGTAGGCGCCGTTGAGCTGGTCGCGCAGGTCCTTGAACTGCGTGCCGTAGTCGGCCATCTGCCTGGCGCGGTCGATCTGGGCCTGCAGGCTGGAGGCCTTCTTCTGCGGCGGCAGGTAGACGCCCACGTAGGCCGCGAAGACGAGGAAGATCGCCCCGCCGATGGCGCGCCCGAAGCGCTCGGCGCCTTTCTCTCGCAGCGTGCCGAGGACGATGTTGACCTCCTCGGTCGCCGCCTTGACGTAGACGTTGAAGTCGAAGTTCTGCGGGGCGCTCATTTCTTGCCTCGGAGCTCGAGCTGGAACTGCGTCCGCCTCTCCAGTATCTGGGCGAGCGCCTTGGAGTCCGACGCGGCGGAGGCCGCGTTCGCGTCGTCCATCTTCTGGACGGAGATGCTGATCTCGAAGGACTTGCCGAGCAGCGGATCCTTGATCAAGGCGTCCTTGAAGTTGAACGCCAGCGTCTGCTCGTCGAAGGACGACTTGTCCTGGACGTGGCCGCTGAGGACCACGTCGAAGGGCTTCTCGCTGTAGATCAGGTCGTTGGTGATGGTCAGGTGGTCGATCCAGAGCTTCTCGGGCATCGCGTCGATGATCTCCTTCAGCACGGCCGAGATGGTCAGGCGGCGGCCGCCGTTGACGACCGCGCGCAGCTGGGCCAGCTGGGCCTGCATCTCCTTGAGCTGGGAGTCGATCTGCAGGGGGGCCTTGCCGGCCAGGGAGAGCGCGATGTCGGGCGGCAGGAGCTTCTCGTACTTGTGCAGCTCCTGCGCGTGATAGGAGTAGGTGGCCGACTTCACGATGCCCATGACGGCGAAGAAGACCGCGAAGACGGCGCCGATGATCAGGATGTCGCGCGCGGTCTGGCGCTCCTCGTCGGTGACGCGGCCGATGGCCGCGAGGTTCAGCGGCGTCGGCGCCTCCGGGGCCGGCTGGATCGACGCGCCCAGGGACGCGTAGCCGCCCCAGTCGCCGGTCTTCACGCCGAGGAGCTTCGGCGTGTCCTGGATCGTCGCCTTGAGCCCGGTCTCCGCGGCGAAGGCGTCCGCGAGCGCGGACAGGCCGGCGACGTTGCCGCTGACGCCGAGCCGCGAGACCCCGGCGAGCCCCAGCTGCTTCTGCACGAAGGAGAGGCAGCCCGACAGGTCGATCTTGCGCATGTTCGCCACGCCGGCGTCCTCGCCGAGGAAGACCTCGCGGAAGAACACCGGCACGCCGCGGTCGATGACGGCGATCCGCACGCTGCCCCCGTCGATGTGGACGTGGGCGAAGGACGACCCGTCCTTCTGCGGGTCGGCGGCCTGCCACATGCGCAGGACCGAGATCGGCGCGACCTCCAGGCCGATGAGGTTCAGCTTCAGCTCCTTCATCAGCCCCATCACGTTGTCGATGTTCTTGCGCTGCGTGACGGCGATCAGGATGCCCAGGCGCGCCTTGCCGGAGGCCTCGTTGGGCAGCGGCGCCGCCGCGTAGTCGTGGGCGAGGAGGTCGAAGGGGATCGGGATGTACTTCTTGGCCTCGAGCGGGATGGCGCTGCGCAGGAAGCGGCGCTCCATGTGGGGCATCGCGAAGTAGCGCAGCAGGCCCAGGTGGTGCGAGAGCGTCACGCGCACGTTCTTGGAGTTCCAGCGCAGCTGCGACATCGACTGCCGGATCAGCCCGCCGATCTTGGCCGGGTCGGCGAGGAAATCGGTGTTCATCGTCGCCGTCGCGCCGGGCGCCTTGCCTTCCTGCGGGATCGGGATGCGGACCATGTGGTCCACGACGAGCTTCCCGCCCGAGACGTGGGTCTCGGACAAGTACACGACGTCCGGGGCGAGATAGAGGCCCAGGCAGTTGAGCCCCTTGCCCGGGTCGGTGCCGAAGGCGAGCTGCTCGACGAGTTCGTCCAGTTTCTTCGCCATCAGTCGTTGCGGGCGAGGACCAGCTCCACGGTCGCCCCCTCCCCGGACGAGGAAGACATCGCGATCTTCTTCGGGTCCACCTGATAGCGGTTGATCAGCAGGCCGGCCACCATCTTGGCGCGGTCCTTGGCCAGCGCGTCCGAGTTGGCCTCGTCGGCCGCGGCGTGCCCGACCACCTGGAGCGTCTCCAGCGGATAGGAGCTCAGGTCGCTGACCGCCTTCGCGAGGGCCTTCTCGGAGGCCGGGGTCATCTGATGCGTGTTCTTGCCGAACTCCAGATCGTAGCGCCCGGGAGCCGCGGGCTTGGCGTCCTTGGCTGGCGCGCCGGAGGAGGCCGCCGGGGCGGCCGGGGAGGCCGAGGCGTCCGCGGCGTCCGAGGCCTTGGGCTCGACGGCCTTGGCGGCCTTGCCCTTGTCGGCCTTGGCCGCCTTCTTGGCGCGCACGCCGCGCTGGACGACCTTGCGCTTGGACTTCGGCTTGGCCTTGGCCGCGGACGCGATCTCGGCGTCGGGCTTGGCGGCGGCGGGCTTGACGCCCTTGACCAGCGGCTTGCCGGAGCCGCCGAGATCGGCGCTCGGGGCCGCGGCGACCGGCGCCTTCTCGACGGGCGCCGCTTCCTTGGCGGACGCGGGAGCCGCTTTATCCTCGGGGGCGGCCGCCAGCAGCTTCTCGCCCTCGCCGTCGTCGGGGAGCACCTGGATCCACTTGTGCAGGGCGCGCTGGCGGTTCTTCGCGTCCAACGCGGTCAGCACGCACTCGTAGCGTCCCGCGGGGAGCGCCGAGCCGAAGTAGTTCTGCCGGCCGTTCCAGAAGATCTGGTGGAACACGGGGCCGCCGCCGACGACCTCCTGAAGCGGCGCGAGCTCCGAGCCGTCCTTCGACGGCTGGAGCAGCTGGAACTTCCAGGAGACGAGGCCGACGGGCGGGTCGGAGACCGAGAACTCGATGATCGCGCCCTGGTTGCGCGACGGCTTGATCTGCGGCGGGAACACGCCGAGCGAGATGGGCGGCCCGAGCTCGTCGCCGACCGCGCTCTCGACGGTCAGGTTCATCGGCTCGTCGTACTGGAACACGACGACGACGCCCTTGAAGTCGAGCAGCGGCTGCGGGATGTCGACCTGCGTGTTGAGAAGGTTCACGCGCACGCGCGGCGGCGCGACGCCGGCCTGGTACAGCGCCGAGGAGATGCCCATCGTGCGGCGCATGTCCAGGACCTTCGCGTCGCCGCGGCTGGTCCCCTCGGGCAGGATCAGGACCTGCGTGCTGCCGAGCGCGAAGACGAGCTTGGTCAGGGGGTCGAGCAGGCGCGACGCGTCGCGCTGGAAGGAGATGCCCGCCTGGAACAGCAGCGGGGACGGGATGCCGATGGCCTCGGGGTCGCCGTTCTCGCGCATCGCGACGCGCACGCCGTCGACCGACTTGAGGTCGGCGAGGCTGCGCTCCTGCGCGGCGTGGAGCCGGGCCTTGATCTCCTTGCGCATCAGGGCCTTGTTCGAAGACGACATCTCGTCGCCGCGGGCGGAGCGCTCGGCGGAGGCCTTCGGCCTGCGCGGGGCGGACTCGGCCTCGTCGACGGAGTCGAGCCGCGCGGGGCGGCGCGACGGGGCGGCCTCGGCGTCGGAGACGATCGCCCCGCCGCCGTCGGGGCGGGGAGCGGGTCCCTTGACGGACTCGGGCAGCTTCTCTCCCACGGCCGCGGGACCGGTCACGGGCTCGGCCGTCGCCCCGCCGGGCTTGGGCGCCGCGGGGTTGCCTCCCGCGCCGCCGGTGCTGTTCATGCGGTGGGTGATCAAGTTGATGTACTCGTTGGCCATCGAGCGCTCGGTCGGATCGCCCTTGGTCAGGATCTCCATGAAACGGTCCATCGCCTGCATGTCGTCGCCCTGCTCGTAGAAATGGATCGCCGTGCGCATCGGCCGGCTGAGGCCCGCGCGCGCGTCCTCGTCGTCGTCTCCCCAGGCGCGCGGGAGGACGGCGATAAGACATGCGAGGACGATGAACGCTCGGCTCAGCCGCATTCGACTTGGAGGATAGACGAACCCGATTGCTGAATTATTACGAGCCCCCCATCGCTTTCAGGCGCTCGATGGCGGCCGGGTTTCCGGGCTCCGCCGCGAGGGCGGCCCGGAACTGGGCCTCGGCCTCGGAGCGGCGGCCCAGGGCGAAATAGGCGTTGCCGAGGTTGATGCGCCCGGCGGCGCGGCCGGGATCGCGCGCGACGGCGGCCTCGAGCTCGGGCAAGGCCTCGGCGGCCCGGCCGCGCTGCAGCAGCAGGCTGCCGTAGACGAAGCGCGCCTTGGCGACCTCGGGCGCGCGGCGCGCGACGGAGGCCGCCAGCGCGAGGACCTGGTCGCCGTAGTCGCGGCGCGCGATCGCGGAGTCGACGGCGCGCATGTCGGCGAGCACGCCGAGGATCTTGGGGCGCGGACGGCCCGAGGCCTCGGACAAGGCGGCCAGGTTATGCTCGGCCAGCGCCATGTCGGGGGCGATCGACAGGGCGCGGGCGTAGGCGTTCTCGGCCTCGCTCCAGCGCTTGGCCTCCCCGAGCGCGTAGCCGTAGTTGTTCCAGACGTTCGGGTTCTCCGGGAAGTCGCGCGCGGCCTCGGAGAGGACCTCGAGCGCGGCGGGCACGTCCCTCGGGACGCCGCGCAGATAGACGGCGCTCAGCGCGTTGATGAGCTCGGTCGACAGGGGGTTGATGGCCCACGAGGTCTGGTAGAACTTCCGCGCGAGGTCGGGCTTGCCCAGCTGGGAGTTGTAGACCGTCGCCAGGTTGAAGTAGATCTCGTCGTAGCCGGCGTTGGCGTCGAGCGCCTCGCGGTACGCGTCGGCGGCGTCGGTCCAGCGGCCGGTCCGCGCGTAGGAGTTGCCGAGCTCGTAGAGGGAGTTCACCTCGCGCGGGCCCCACGCGCGCGAGCGCTCGAGCGCGCGCTGGGCGGCCGGCAGGTCCTGCATGCGCACGAGCTTGAAGCCGGCGAAGTACCAGGCCTCGCGCTCCCAGAAGCGGACTTGGAGCCAGACGAAGGCGGCCGCGAACAGCGCGAGCGCGCCGGCCGCGACCCGGCGCGACGGCGCCGGGGCCTTCCAGACGAGCGGCGCGCCGGCGAAGCGCGACCCCCTCCCCATCGCGTAGCCCGCGATCCACCAGAACAGGAACGCGGGCACCGCGAAATGCAGCGAGACGTTGAGCATGTTGTCGGCCAGGACGCCGGCGCAGCCGGCGACGGCGCCGGCCCAGAGCGGCTCGTCGCCGAGCTTCGTCTTCGCCCAGCGCCGCGCGGACTCGAAGAACGCGGCCCAGAAGGCCAGGTACGCGCCCAGACCGGCGAGGCCGGTCTGCGAGAACACCTCGAGGATCTCGTTGTGCGAGTTGTTGGCGTGCGTGCGCATGTTGTGGAAGAACGTGAACGCGTGCAGCATCGTCCCTTGGTAGAACGGATAGAACAGCTCGAAGAGGCCCCCGCCCTTGCCGAGCAGCGGCGACTCCGACCCCATGAGCCACGCGCTGGCCCAGATCAGCACGCGCTGGTGGAACGGGCTGTAGGAGCCGCTCTGGCGCATCACCTCGGAGAACTCGGTCAGGCGGCTCACGACGGTCGGCGTGT